>ENA-ORXI01003139-ORXI01003139.1-sediment-metagenome-genome-assembly--contig:-NODE-3139-length-11364-cov-3.570302_pt1 | contig 11364 bp, 3 predicted proteins | sample MGYA00237861_ERZ511468 | MGnify/ENA primary metagenome ERZ511468 (study PRJEB26299, sample SAMN06266213) | sediment metagenome | isolation source: Hudson Canyon methane seep mesocosm | place: USA:Hudson...
AAAATTGCTTGTTGTACATCATTGGTGGTTTCATCTTCCTCCTCATCTTGCTCAATCGGGCGATAACGCATTTCCACAGGAAAAGTACGCCCTGAAACATTAATAATCGGGGCATCAAAAAAATGTTTTGAAAAGCGTTCAGGATCTATCGTTGCTGAGGTGATAATTAATTTTAAATCACGGCGACGCGGTAATAACCAACGCATATAACCGAGTAAAAAATCAATATTTAAACTACGCTCATGAGCTTCATCAATAATAATAGTGTCATATTGATTTAAATACGGATCATTTTGCGATTCAGCTAATAAAATTCCATCTGTCATTAACTTGACCAATGAACTGTCACGCGTTTGGTCATGAAAACGCACTTTATAACCGACAGCCTGACCAATGGGCTGTTTGAGTTCTTCGGCTATTCGATCTGCAACAGTCCGAGCCGCAATACGCCTAGGCTGTGTATGACCAATAAAACCTGCCGCCCCGCGACCAATCTCTAAACAAATTTTGGGTAATTGCGTGGTTTTACCCGAACCCGTTTCACCACAGATAATCACCACTTGATTATGCTTAATCAGCTCTGCTATCTCATCTTTTTTAGCGGTAACCGGTAAATCCGGATAGTCTAATACGGGAAAACTCGCTAAACGAGCCTTACGTTTTTCAATCGACCGCTTAAGCTTTAATTCTAACTGTTCAAGTCTGTCGTCAATATTTTTACCTTTACGCACCTCGGCACGTAAACGGTCTAATTGACGCTTTAAAGGTTGACGGTCTTTGTTGAGGGTTTGATTGAGTTTTTTAGATAAATCTTGAATAACAGAATGTGATGGCATCGTCAGTTTTAACTTTGTTTAAAGATAAGTTTAATAAATTAATGATATGATTGAGGTTGTTTCTTATAAAACAATGAACAATAAATAGTGTAAAGCAATTTCTTAATTTTATAAATATAAGGATACAACTTATGGATATTATAAATACAACTGATATTTTAGACGTATTAAATACAAATGATTCTATTACCGGAGACATTGAAACACAAGGTAGTACAGATTTTTTTAAAATATCATTAATCGCTGGGCAAACTGTACAAATTGACCTGGAAGGTCGCCCTACACGTCAGGGCACATTAAGAGATACATTATTAAAAGGTATTTTTGATAGTGAGGGTAATTTCATCGAAGGTACCGAAAATGATGATGGTGGTATACGTACAAATTCACAAATAATTTTTACTGCAGAAACAGACGGTAACTATTTTATTGAGGCCGGTGCATTTGAACAAGGAAACAATATAGGTACTTACACACTTTCCTCAACACTATTAAATGAAGACCCTGATGATGGTCCTGATAATAGTCCTGATGATAGTCCTGATGATGGTCCTGATGATGGTCCTGATGATGGTCAAAACATTGAAATACCAAGTAATATTAATACCTTCGCCACGATTTCAGGACATGAATCAGTAGAATCTAGTATTGACTTCGCAGGCGATACTGATTGGTTCAAAATTTCATTAGAAGCAGGCCAGGCAGTTACCATTGATTTAGAAGGTCGTCCAACACGCAAAGGCACATTAAGTGATACCGTTATTGAAGGTATTTACGATGCTGATGGTAATATCATTGACGGCACCTTTGATGATGATGGCGGTGCACGCACAAATTCACGTACAACGTTTATAGCTGAAGACACTGGTGATTATTTTATTGCTGCAAGTGCCTATGGCGATGATACAGGTACCTATCAGTTAAAAACTCATACTGCAGGCAACCCAGATAACGACGACGATGACATGGATGATGCTGATATACCTGATGATCATGGTGATGATGATCACTTACATCAAGATGGTATCCTTCAATTAGAAGGACTTGACGCATTTAACCCTGAAACATTAATGTTAGACTTATCAAACCTACCTGGTTTTGATCTAGACTTTTTAACATTAGATTTATTTTCTTTATTAGGCATTGATACTGATCATATTCCACTAATGGGAGACGATGAGTCTTTAGATGACGACTCTGATGATGACTCTGATAATGACTCTGATGATGACTCTGATGATGACTCTGATGATAACGATGAGTTTACTGAAGCTGCCGAACCATCAGCAATCGAATTGTCTGGTATTTCAGATGTTATTTTTGATGGCTTTATAATCTAAAAAATAATCTCTACAGCACATTATTCATTCTGAGTAGTGTGCTTTTTTTATCTTTCCTAACTTCAACACACTATCAACGTTTTAATTTTGGCATTACGATTAAATAATACCAAATACTGACAGCTGACAAAATTATAAGCTAATAAAATTACTCTAAATTTTTCAAGGAAGTACTATGGCTACCAATCCATCAACAACACCTGTTTCAGGAAATAGTAACATTGACCCTTTATTATTACCGGCATATTGGAGTGATACTCTAGGCTCAGGTATTAACTTAACCTACAGTATTCCTAAAGCAGGCACCACTTATTGGAGTACTAATTATGGTGACAATGAGCAAAATACAGCCCAGGCTTTATCAACTGATCAAGCCAATAATTTTCGTTTAGCGTTAGAATCATGGTCTGATATTGCTAATATTACTTTTACGGAAGTCCCTGATGAAAGCACATATGGCTCCATACGTATTGCTTTTACTACCATGGAAAATAGTACAGCGGGTTATGCTTATTCCGTTAATCCGAGGCAAGAATCTGCAGAAGCAGCTGATATTTGGCTAAATAAAGATTTAGCCAATGAATCTTTTACTGTAGGCACAAGTAACTATAATACGTTACTGCATGAAATTGGTCATGCACTTGGTCTAGATCATCCTTTTGAAGCCAATGAAACTAATGGAGCTAGACTTACTAGTGCATTAGATAGCTCCCAACATACACTCATGTCTTACACTGCTTATAATGATAATGGTAATTATTATGTCAGTGAAAATGGTAGTACTTTTTATCTACCAGTGCAACCTAGTTCTCCTATGCTACTAGATATTCAAGCAATTCAATATATGTATGGTGCCAATATGAGCACACGTACAGGCGATGATACCTATACTTTTAGCAATTCTGAAGGTGAGCTTAAAACTATTTGGGATGCCGGAGGTATTGATACCTTTGATTTATCAAATCAAACCTACGCTAATACGATTAATCTTAATGCAGGTGAATTTAGTTCACTAGGAATAAAAAAAACAAGCAATTCTTCTAGTGGCAACCAGAGTGCTGTCGATAATATTGCCATTGCTTATAATGTTACCATTGAAAATGCTATCGGTGGACAAGGCGATGATATTATTGCAGGAAATAGTGCTGATAATGAATTACAAGGTGGTTTAGGTAATGATATTTTAGATGGTGGTGCCGGAAATGATACTGCCGTCTATACGGAAAATTTTAGTGCCATTACATCAGTCAATAGCTTATTTAATAATGGAATTTTACTCAATGGTAGCTTTGGTCAAGATAGTCTATCCAATATTGAATCTATACGCTTCGCAGATACTGGAACATTGAGTTTATCAGAATTTCTTAACCGATTTTCAGGAGACACACCAACACCTACTGACGAACCAACAGAGCCACCTAGCAATAACGATGACTTTATCAGTGCCGTCAATACCAGCGGAACTTTATCGGTAAACGGTTCAACAGCCGGCAATATTGAAACGGGACGTGATACGGATTGGTTTAGAATTTCTTTACAAGCCGGGCAGGAAATACAAATTGATTTAGAAGGCAGTCCAACGAATCAAGGCTCGTTAACTGATACTTACTTAAATGGAATTTATAATAGCGGAGGCACTCTTATCGCCAATACCAGTAATGATGATGGTGGCACTGGTACTAATGCTCAACTTAATTTTACCGCATTATCAGATGGTGATTATTTTATATCTGCAGGTGCCTATGATACTGAAGTAGGAACCTATCAATTAACTGCAAATTTACGCTATGAGTTAATAAATGATGCCAAAACATTTGTAAATGCTCGGGCTGATGCCGTTAATAAAGGTGGACAATTATTACAAATTGACACAATTGGAGAAAATGATTTTATTTACCAGTTATTACTTGATGCCGGTGTAAATACACAAGCCCCTGATGGTGGTGATGCAGTTTATGCTTGGCTGGGAGCAACAGATGAAGCTACCGAAGACACTTGGCTATGGTCCGATAACTCTGCAATAAATAGTGAACTTTCAGCATGGGCGACGCCAACAGAACCTGATAACTTTACAGATGCAACACTTGCCCCTGACGGCCAAGATTATGCGGCTATCGCATTAACTGGCTGGTCTTTTGGTGAAGGGGGTCAATGGAATGATCTTTCAGGACAAAACCAACTCGCTTATATTGTTGAATATAATGTAATTTAACCCCCTCCCTCTCTTAAAACTGCCCCGCCGCAATCGGACGGGGTATCAAATGCTAAACCTTATATTTATTGCCGCAAACGTCGCGGAGTATATCCACATGTATTAAATAACACCTTTATAAAACTACCTTACAAGGCTGTTTGCTTTAGCTACACATCTAATTGTCGCTATAAAGTTTAGAAAATATTAAAATTAATTAATTTTAATACAGACCTGTTTCATTATTCATCCATACCATACAAAGTAATCACCTTATATATTACCTTCAATCTTTGAGTGAGTTCATAATTATGTCATCCTCTTCTACCTTACCTAATCGCAACACTATAATCACACCATTAGAGCAATCCCTATGGAATATAGTTGTTGATACAAACAGTGATATTGTATACAGCAACCCTCAAAATAGCATTCGTTTCATGGAGGTAGGTGATGATTTTTCTAATTCAATAACGACAATTGGTGCTATCAGTATAAATACTACCTCCACAGGACATATTGATTCTGCAACTGATACTGATTGGTTCAAAATTAATCTAAATAAAGATGAACAAGTACAAATTGATTTACAGCCTACTTCTGAAATAAATGCACTTGGCGATACACTACTAGAAGGTATTTATGATAGCCAGGGTGTCCTGATTGAAAATACTAGTAATGATGATGGTGGTGATGGCACAAACTCTCGTTTACTGTTCACTGCACCTAACTCAGGCGATTATTTTATTTCTGCATCAGCTTATGGCAACCAAACTGGAAGCTATACACTAACAACCACTAATCTCAATGATAACAGCAATGGCAGCTTTGATGATTTTGATCAAACCACAAATACTGAAGGTTTAATTCAGTTAGATGGCAATTATCAAATAGCCACAATAGAATCTGCAGGTGATGTTGATTGGTTTAAAGTATCTTTACAAGCTGATCAAAAAATACAAATTAATATAGAAAGTGATTCACTCAGTGATACCTTATTACAAGGCATCTATACCGCACAAGGTCAACTCATTGCTAATACTCAAGATGATGATAGCGGTCTAAATAATAACGCTCGATTAGAGTTCACTGCTCCTAATACTAGTGATTATTTTATTGCAGCAAGCAGTGCCTTTACTGGAGATACTGGAAGCTACAAACTAAAAATAAACGACTTAGCTGAAGATGACTTTTCTAACTCATTAAGTGGTTATGGCGGTTTATCCATAGACAGCCCTGCTACTGGCAGCATTAATTTTTCAGGCGATACTGACTGGCATAAAATATCTTTAAATGCGGGCGATAGAATCGTTTTTAATTTAGAAGGTACGCCGACAAACAAAGGTAACTTAACGGATCCTTTTTTACAGGGCATTTATAATAATCAAGGCCTATTAATCGATAACACAGCAAATGATAATGGTGGTTCTGACACTAATGCCAGATTAACTTTTACTGCACCGAGTACCAGTGATTATTATATTGCCGCTGGTGCATCTGCAGATGAAATTGGCAGCTACCAACTCACTGCTAATCTCATTACTGATGATTTTGAAAGTAGCATTCAAACTACTGGGCTATTAACCTTAAATCAAACAAGTCATGGTGAAATTGAATCTAGCGGAGATACTGACTGGTTTAAACTCTCATTAGAAGCTGGAGAAAATATTTTAATCAGCTTAGAAGGCTTATCAACTGAACAAGGCACTTTAGCTGATACCGTCATAGATGGTGTTTTTAATGCAAACGGCACACTAATTGCAGATACCAGTAATGACGACAGCGGCATTGGCACTAATGCACAACTCACTTTCAACGTTGAAGCAACCGGTGACTATTTTATTGCTGCCACCGCCCACAATACTGACACTGGAACGTATACGATAAAAGCCCAGCCCGTTGCTGATGATTATACTAATGACAATAAAACACAAGGTTTAATACAGTTTAATACTCCTATCACTGGAATACTTGAGAACACTGAAGATCAAGATTGGTTTAAAGTAACTTTAGACGCTAATCAAACGATAAGCATTGACTTAGAAGGCATCGCAACTAATCAAGGTTCATTAAGTGACCCCTCACTACTGGGAATTTATAACAGCAATAGTAGCTTAATTACTGATACTATTGATGATAACAGTGGCAGTGGTAGTAACTCACAACTTATTTTTACTGCAGATACAAAAGATGACTTTTTTATTGCGACGGGTAGCCAAACGGCTGAATTAGGTAGCTATACTCTAACCATTCAAGAAATTACCGATGATTATAGCCATGATATAAAAACGCAAGGCACTTTAAGCGTTGGTAGCCCTATCACAGGCACACTTGAAGAAACAGGCGACCAAGACTGGTTTAAAGTAACTTTAGACGCTAATCAAACTGTACAAATTGACTTAGAAGGCACTGAAACAGGGAAAGGCACATTAATTGATCCACTATTATCAGGTCTTTATAATAACGCAGGTATTTTAATTGATAATACCTCTGATGATGATGGCGGTACCGGTGCTAATTCACGCTTAATATTTAGTACAATAGATGCAGGTGATTATTTTATTGCCGCTAAAGCCTATGGCGATGAAATGGGGAGCTATCAATTAACAACAACTTTAATTACGGATGATTTTTCTAGTTCCATTAATAGCACAGGTGTGTTTTCTAACAATACGGCAGCTGGTAACATTGAATATGCAGGTGATACTGATTGGTTTAAAATTTCTTTAACTGCTGGACAAGAAATAAGCATTAATTTAGACGCTGACGGTTCAATAGACACTTTCCTACGTGGTATTTATACCAGCAATGGCACGCTAATGAATAACACCACTAATGATGATAGTGGTGAAGGGACGAATTCTCAACTCATATTCAAAGCAAATACCACAGAAGATTATTTTATTGCCGCCGGGGCTTATGGTGATGATGTAGGAAGCTATCAACTAAATACTGCTCTAATAACAAATGACGATTTTTCCAATTCAATTAATACCACCGCTGTTTTTTCTGACAACTCAGCAGCAGGTGAAATTAACTATGCAGGCGATACTGATTGGTTTAAGGTTCAGCTAACGGTAGGTGAACAATTATTAATTAATTTAGAGTCAACCACTGCAGATACTTTTTTACATGGTATTTATGATAGCAATGGCACCATTATTCAGGATACTAGTGATGATGATAGTGGCGAAAACACTAACTCACAGCTCCTTTTCGTAGCACCTTCTACTGGCGAATATTTTATTGCAGCAGGGGCTTATGGCTCTGAAGTAGGAAATTATACAGTCACAATCAATAGCCAAACTGATGATTACAGAGATGATAGTAATACACGAGGTTTACTGGACTTAAATACGCCCACGACAGGAATAATAGAAACGGATGGTGACAGTGACTGGTTCAAAATAACACTGACAGAAAATACAGATCAATTACAAGTAACGTTAGATAATACCAATAACCTTTCATTATTAAACAACATTTATAACAGTAATAGTGAAGCAATTCCTCTTACTTATAACGCAAATAATACACAAGCTGTTTTTAGTCCCGTAGAAAGTGAATATTTTATTGATATTAGCGGCAGTCAATCTAGTAATCCCTACAATCTTAGCATTGCAGAAATTGACTATAGTGCCACTATAGCTACATCAGGCATACTCACCTCCAATACAACAGTAACAGGTTCAATTAGTTCAGCGACAGATATAGACTGGTTCAAAATTGAACTACAAGCAAATGATCAAGTACTTATCGACCTCGAAGGAGCTGATACTGACCAGGGTTCATTAAGCGATCCATTATTGTTAGGAATCTATGATCATAATGGCATAATAATTGATGATATAACCACTGATAATATTGAAACTAAAAATGATGATGGCGGTGAAGGCACTAATTCACGCCTAGCATTCAGAGCTGAAGATGCAGGGATTTATTATATTGCTGCTGGGGCTTATGAAGGTGCAACAGGAAGTTACACATTGAAAGTCCAAGAACATCCTGATGACTATGCTGATAACATTAAAACACAAGGACTCCTTAACTTAGATACCCCCACTATAGGAATACTTGAAATAAGTAATGATCAAGATTGGTTTAAATTATCACTCAAAGCGGGAGAACAAGTCCAAATTGATTTAGAAGGCGCTGAAACAGATAAAGGCTCGCTAACAGACCCTATTATTACAGGCGTTTATAGTAGTAACGGCACTCTTATAGAAAATAGCCTAGATGATGATGGCGGCGAAGGTGCAAATGCACGACTTAATTTTACAGCTTCAGAAGACAGTGATTATTTTATTTCAGCCAGTAGCTACGGCGATGAAACGGGTAATTATCAGTTAACAGCCACACTCACCAGTATTGACTTTATCAACGACATAGACGTTGAAAGCATCTTAGAGTCTACTGATTCCAGAAGAGGAGAACTTAAAAATCCTGGTGAAAAAAATTGGTTTCAAATATCTTTAAATGCTGGTGAAACGATACAGCTTGATTTAAAAGGGATAGATAGCAGTATCAGCATAACCAATATAATAACAGAACTTGATAGGACAGAAGAAAACACAACAACCTTCAACGATACTATTACAAGAGATGAAACAGCCGAATTAACCTTGGTTGATCCGTTACTTGCTGGTATTTATCACAATGGTCTCTTAATCCCCGACACTATTAACGATGATGGTGGTAATAAAAAAGATGCTCGCCTTATCTTTACTGCACAAGAAGCAGGCGATTATTTTATTGCTGCAAGTGCAACTGGTGAAGAATTTGGTAGTTACTTATTAGAAACAACACAAGTTATTGAGGATGACTTTCCAGTAACTAATATAGGAAATATAGTACTTGATAGCACAGTGGAAGGAAATATAGACTTTGAAGATGACATAGATTTCTTCAGAATTCCTTTAACAGCCGGACAAAATATACTTATTGATTTGGAAGGTTCTCCAACTACACAAGGATCTTTGAGTGATACCTTACTACAAGGTGTTTATGCTAATGATCTAGTATTACTTAATAACACGACTGATAATAATAGTGGAACGGAAACTAACTCACAAGTTATATTCAATGCAACAGTAGATGGCGACTACCTTATTGCCGCTGCTGGCTATAATGGTGAAATAGGTAGTTATACCTTGAAAGTTCAAGAAATTATTGATGACTATACTAACGATGTAAAAACTACAGCAATATTTGACTGGGATCCAGCGAACATCAATAATGAAATTGAACTTAGTGGTAATATTGAAGCCAGTAGCGATGTTGACTGGTTTAAACTACATTTAAATGCTGGCGAGCAAATCTTAATTGACCTAGAAGCTGAGCCAACAGGGCTTGGTACTTTAGCCGATACTGAATTAAAAGGAATTTATAATAGCACAGGCGAATTAATCGAAAACACTACAAATGATGACGGAGGAACGGATACTAACGCTCAGGTTTTATTTACAGCAGAAACCAATGGTGATTATTTTATTGCAGCTAAAGCATATGGCACAGAGGTTGGTAGTTATAGTCTTAAATATCAAAATTTTATTGATGACTATACCAATACAGTCAATACAAAAGGCTCATTAACAGTAGGTAACTCTATTACTGGACGCATTGATACCGTTATTAATATTGATCCTGCTGACCAAGACTGGTTCAAACTTAGTCTTAAAGCCGGTGAACAAGTACGTATTGATATGAAAGGTACTGCGACTAACTCAGGTTCACTTAGCGACCCTAAAATTATGGGTATTTATGACAGTAGTGGCACTATAATTCCTAATACCAGTGATGATGACGGGGGTTCAGGCACTGATTCATTACTTAATTTTACGGCACTACAAGATGACGATTATTTTATTTCTGCAGGCGCTTATGATGGTGTAGTGGGTAATTACCAATTATCAGCAACATTAATTAGCAATGATTTTGTAAGCGATCTGCTTGAAACTCAAAATACTGCACCCATAACAACTGATACAACAAGAACAGATGAAATTAAAATAGCTGATCAAAAAAACTGGTATCAATTAGAACTAACAACAGGTCAAACAGTAAGCATTGATATGCAAGGTACTAGTAGTAATACAAACAACTCATTAAATGATCCTTTTCTAGACGGTATTTATCATAATGGTACATTACTTACCAATACTATGAACGATGATGGCGGCACTCTCAAAGATGCCCAAATTTTTGAGTTTACAGCACCTGAAGACGGTGACTACTTTGTCGCCGCTAGTGCTTATAGTGAAGATGCAACAGGAAGTTATCAATTTATCGTTGATTTCCTATAAATTTTATTGAATTAAGTAGCATGCAGCCAATATTAAGACTCGCTGCATGCTTTTATCAATCCTCATGTGGTATAGCCTCTACGAAACGGTAATCTTCAATCTCACCTTCAAACGCCGATACAAATCTTCATTTACCGTATCCTTACAAATTAATAAATTCTCACGTTTTCCTGCTTCTGTTTTTACATGCAAAATAATCAGCCATGTGGTGAGTACACTACTGGGTAAAATCTCAATACCCACAAAATCGTGCTGATTAACCGCATATTGCCAAGTATTCTCTGGTGTACACTGCAAACAAAATTGATAAACCCCTTGCTGATAACGCCTAAACTGCCTGCTAAAACTCAATCCTAGTACTAAAACTAATACTAACTGTAATTGCCATAACACACTTATTTTAAAACAAGCCAATAGTGATAACAGGTGCAAGCCTATTATGAAATAGGCTAATGTCTGTGAACGCTGAATATTAACGTGCAGTTGTGGTTCTAATTTTTTGGACAAGTTGCTTTAAATTCGCTTGAGTAGGTTGCTGAGAGGTAAAAAAATAACCATATAACAAATCATCTTCTAATTTTAATAAAGTCTCGCTAAATAATCGCTGTTCTGACTCAGATAACGTGGCATAATGCTGCTCTAAAAAATTAACTAATAACTGATCCAACTCTTTAATACCACGCCGACATTGCCAG
>ENA-ORXI01003140-ORXI01003140.1-sediment-metagenome-genome-assembly--contig:-NODE-3140-length-11364-cov-3.292638_pt1 | contig 11364 bp, 10 predicted proteins | sample MGYA00237861_ERZ511468 | MGnify/ENA primary metagenome ERZ511468 (study PRJEB26299, sample SAMN06266213) | sediment metagenome | isolation source: Hudson Canyon methane seep mesocosm | place...
TCAGGATTGAAAGCAATATTCATTGGGGACAATTTTCAAAATATCTATAGTTTTTTAGGAACGTTTAATATTTTTGAATCGCTTGAAATGTTCCACTCTCATGAGACGGCAAACATTAATCTCTCTCAAAGCTTCAGGTTTGGTAAATCTATTGCATATTTGTCATCAATGCTCCCTGTTGACCTTACAGGAAACAAAGGGAATAAAATTACAATGAGAGGTGTCCAGGAAAGCGACGGGGTTTATTTTGAGGCTGTTTCTGTCGATAAAATCCAAAACCTTATTGGAAATATAGTGCTCGAGAACGAAAAAAAAGGAGGACCTAAAAAGCAACATGCAAATAGGCTTGCAATAATCATGAGAACTAACGCAGGAGCATTCGAAGTATACTCCCGATTAAAGCTAAATAAAGATATAGGAAAACACATCAGAATTGATTCGGGAATTAAAGACCAGATAAAAAAGTTTTTTAAGGAAGGGCTCTCAGCGATAAAGGATACGGTTATTAGAGACAGGATTGTTGCTTGTATGGGTCGCGCTGATTTTGAAATAGATGACATGCTTGAAAATGAAAACGCTTGTTCTGTTCTGTCAAAAAGTGAGTATTCATACATATTAAAAGTAAAAGACAAGCGTGCTAGAGATGTTATTAGCGCGAGATTGACTGGAAATGAAACTGTCACCATAACAACTGTACACCAATCCAAGGGCTTGGAATACGAATATGTAGTAGTTGGAGATGACTACATTAAAGAAAAAGAGGGTGAACTTAATTTTAATGACGAAATTTTACCCAGTGTTCAAGTGGATTCATCCTATGTGGATATCAGTAGCGTTTTGAATGGGGACAAAGAAGAGAGTAGTCCCACAGTGGTGGTTAATGCTGAAGCACCAACTTTTGAATCTGTGCAAAGTCAAGAAACTCCAAATTTAAACAGTGACGAAGTCAATGTGATTTACACGAGTATTACAAGAGCCAAACAGTATTTAATCTTCATGGAGAGCAAGTTGTCAAAAATCTTAAAAAATAGTATAGAAAATTCCCTCGCTTACGGCGACGAAAATCTAATAATGAGCCTTGATTCAAAATTAAATAAAACTCCGAATTTTAATAAGGATATAGACAGATTGATGCCATGGGGAAATGATGCAATTGAAAAGCTAAGCGAAGGAGACCTTGGTGGGGCAAAAGAAGAAAATAATTTATTTAACATCTGATTTTGTAAAATAATTAATTCTTAAATTCTTCTTTTTTGTATTTTATAATATTTTATATGATATAATCAAAAAAATAAAAAAATAGGAATCTTGATGAGAAGAAGAATGCTATCTGCAATTGCACTAAAAAAGTTCATCTATCTTATATTTTCATCCAATACAGAAGGTAAAAAAAGAATGAAAGCCAGTAGATATATATTAATTGGAATAGCTGTTTGTGCTTTTGGGGCACTTGGATATAGTAAATTCAAATCCTATGACCTAAATGGAGATTTGCGAAAAACAGAAATTGTAACTGATGAAGTAGAGTCTGGTGTTGCAAAAGAAGAAATTCCTTCAGAACAGAAGCAAATAGCTCTCAAGGCAGTTAATCAAACACAAGATGCACCTGTCGGCAAAAACACTCAAGAATCAATTAAAAATGAAGAACCGAAAGATAAATCTTTTGTAAAAATCTCAGACATAATGCTTTCCGATGAGGAAATCAAGAAAGAGAAACATGCAGAATTAATTGAGAGATTTTCAAAACTGCATAAGCGTCAAAACATGACTTTCCGGGTTGATTCCGAAACTAAGAAAATTTACCTTGCATTGGACGGCATCAATTATAGAGAGGGAGAGTCTCTCAAGTACAACAAAATGGTAAAAGTGAGTAAATCAACCTTGGAGTGTAAGGATAATTCCTTGCCCGACTATAAAATGGTATTAACAAACAGTGATCTTAATATGAAAATAGTTGACTTTTCTATCCCCTTTACTGAAAACTACAAACTTTCATTTCTTTTTGATTCCATAACTCTCAATGCTGAAAACTATGAAGATATTCTAATACCTGGAGAAGAGGTTGTTGAAGGCTTCACTTTGATTTCCATTGAGGAAACAGAAGGAGATTTAATGCAGTACAGTTTTAAGTGTGGAGATAGAGTTATCAATCTTCATTATGAAGAGTTATTTGAAATTGGGAAACCTAGAGGTTAGCATGGAAGATGTGAATAGCAGGGACATTATATTTGCGTTGCTATTTGCAACCGCTTATTTTATCATTTTGTTTACGCCCTTTTTTGTGTACGCAAAAAACTTCTTCAGTAACTCTGAGGGTGATAAAAAAATAGCAATCGAGCTTGTGGCCAATGCCTTCATTTTGCAAGTATTTGTTTTGATTGTATTTGGAGTATTGTCGATTATTCTTGAAAATGTCGCCGTGAGCGGATTGAGCGGAAAGCCATCTTACGCACTAGAGCTATTCTTCGGAGACTCTCAAAATACCGTGTGGTCACATTGGCTCATGGAGGTAAATAAATTAACCTCATCAACAGAAGTAATGATAGATGGAACTGAACTAAGTGAAATAGGTGTGATTATTGGAGGAATTGTATATTTGACAGTTTTTTTCTACATGATTTGTCTTTCTGTTCCTATTTTATTTCTAGTGTACTCTGCTATCGGCTTTTTGCGAGATGATACAGACAAACAAAGCAGTGCTATTGGTTCAACTCCTATGTCTGTGACTTTTTCATATGTAATGTCTGCTGTTGGCTTTATGATGATAATTTGGCTTCATTCAAGAATTGCATTTACATACCCGCATATGTTTCTCGAGGTGGATGGCGCTTTGGGTTATGACTTCTATAATAGCATGAGGGCTGCTTGGTCGGAACTCACAGGCGTGGGTTTTTATAAAAATGGTTCTTATAACTAACAAAGGGTATGAATGCATGATATTGCTATGAATTACATATATAACGTTCAATTCAAGAGAAAAGTAAAACTCTCTCAATTTGTTTTGGGGAGACAAGGCATAGTGTCTGCGGGTGTTTGTATCTTAGGAGCTGTTTTCTATCCTGAAAAATTCATATATATCGCAGGTGTTGTCGCTTGCTATGTCTATGTATCATACAAAAAAACTAACCTCTCTTTTAATAAAGTTTTCGCAATTGAAGAAGATAAGCCCGCACTGATTATATTCTCCTCTCTCAATAAAATCTTAAAAAATATTCTTAAATCGAAAGAGTTGAAATTAACAATTTTACTTTTTGGGTTGACGTTTAACCAGCAAAGTATTTTCTCTATCGAACTTGCTACGGCAGTTGGTGAATCAAGCGACACGGTGGACAAATATATAAATCACAGTGAAACAGAATCGCTAGACACTATGAAGTATATAAGTGCAAAGGTTTCTGCAAGTCTTCAGAAGGAAGAGAATATGACACTTAAAAGCAAAATCAATAATGTAAAGATGCTAAACAGCGAAGCTAGGACAATTAAATCAAAGTCACATTTCTTAAATGGGGAGATAAATCATGCCAAACCTGAATAAAATCGTTTCGACACTCTTGTTGTCAATAATACTGTTGGGGGCCGCAGAGAAACAGACCCCAATTCACCCTTATAAAGGAAAGGATACTAAGAATGCTAAGTTATTGGAGACGAGGTTTAAATTAAACCTTGACCCAGTAGATGCACAAAATAATATCCATAAGAGTGACAGGTATAAAAAAATAATAAACGAAACACTAAATTTGTCTTTCCTTCAAGAGCCTGTTGTTAAAACCATTAAGCCATTTGATACGATTTATGTACACCCTGAATTTATTACTACTATTGTTCTTCCTAAATCATTTAAAATAACTTATGCAAAGCCAAGTTTTAAGGCGAGTACATTCCATCATGATGAAAATATTATTCTACTTCAAACAGAAAAAAATCACATTATAGGAAATATTGTAATCGCATCTTCAAATCAAGATACTTCTAATTATATACAGCAAATCAATATAAAAAAAATTGAAGTATCTGACATTCAAAATAGCAATGTGATGCTTGATGCTCAATATTCTAAATATCTCGTTAAGAACAACTATTTATCTACGATGTATAAATACAGAATTGCTGAGCCTCTTGAGCCTATAGCAGTAATTGAAGAGTATAAGCAATTGAATTCACTCACAAACAAGCAGTTATGGTCTGTCTTTAAAGAGAACGGTGATTTTGATGTCGTATTAATTGGTGGAGACACTCCGTATTATGTAATAAGAGACAGTAATAACTACGATATTGAATATGCGGGAATAAAATTCAGAATGGCATCTTCTTACAATATTGGAGTTGCAAGTCAGAAATCAAAAGGAGTAACAAGAAGATGAGAATTATCCTACTGGCAATAACTGCCTTTTTGTTTATCGGATGCTCTCCGAGATATGAAAATGATTACGAAGAGCCATCAAAAATATACAAGCCATCAAAAAAATACAACTCGTCGTCTTCTGTGAATGTAAGTATAGAAACAAATTCAAGAATACAAGAGATGAGAAAAAATGAGATTTCTACATTTGAGGAATATTTAAAGACTAGCATTTTAGGAAATAAGGATATTAGATTCAGAACAAACAAGAGAAGAAATAACAGCACGACCAGATTTAATAAGTTAATCAGTTTTTTTAACAAGGATAAATAATATGAAAAGAATTATCATGGCAGCAATTATTCCAGCTTTATCATTTTCCTATATGACGCCTTTTCAAAAAGAGCTAACTGCCACATTTAAAAATGACCACGGTACGGACAATTCAGAAAATCAATATGTGCAAAACTACACCTCCAACAAGAATGGTTCCAGCCCATCGCAAGAAATATTTCTAGAAGAAAATATATTTCAATTATTTGAAACACACAGAGGGAGTGGATACGAAACAAATACAGGAGGAGATCTTGCAAAGAAAATTGAGGGCAAGGCGTTTGATTTGGTAGGAACAAGAAAGAAGATTGAAGAAGATAAAAGAAAAGAGCAAGAGAAAATTGACGCAGCAGCTTCAATCAAATCGGAACTTGAATCAGTTAAGACTTTTCATGCATCAGGCTATTGCGTTGTGCCTAACGAAGTGGAGGTAAACACTATTTCTGCTTATACTGTTTTAAGCTGTGACTTGAATGGGATTGCGAAAAAAGTGGAGTTGACTGCCATGCTTGTTCCAGACTTTTACTCAGGAGCATTGGTTGCCAAGCCACTCTACTTTAATCACAATAATATGAGATTAAGGTCAGCAAAAGGTGTTATTTTAAATGCTGACAGAACCTCCCTGAATATTGCAAATGTAATAAACGATAGAAAAGTTGAAAAAATTGTTGCCAATTTTGCTTACAACACTGCGAATATTGTTACTGTTCAAGCTCAGGCTTATTTGGATGCAGATTCACAAGCAAGAACTACAGAAGATGTGGTTTCTACTTCAAGTGGTTCAGGAGGAACAACTGTAACAAAAGGAACAAACACGACATCTCCTGACCTTGGAATATTTGTGGCAAATGCAGGTATTCAAATGGTTTCCAATTTAGCAAAATTAATTAGTGAGGCGAATATTAATAGCATAAAATATTCATTCAAAGTTAATCAAGGTTCAATTTTGTATGTGGACTCAATAATTACGAATGACCAAAACATTTTAGATATCAATGTTAATACTACTGAGATTGTGAACAAGAACAATAATTCACTTAATATTCAGAGTGAAGCCAATATCTTCGATGAATCAAAAAATGCGAAACAAATAACTATAGAAAATTCGAAACAGAAGTAGGAGCAGAGTATGAACTATAAGAAATTATACCTATTTGTAGTGGTTTTCCTTTTATTGTCAACTCAATTATTTGGAAATGCATGGACTGATAAATTTGAAGGAAATGGGTTTTCCATGAAAACAAAAGGGGAAACCACAAGGAGTTATACATTTTATAACGCATGGTATCAGGATGGAAAAAAAGTTCCCGTTTTAACTGCTAAAGGTAGTAACTTTGAATTCCCTCTAAGTGCTGAATATGTAGAGCACGCATTGGCTAATTTTAAGTGTCCAGAAAAATTACTTGATTCTGTTCCTATGGAAGCTATCCTGGAAAATATCAATTTTGAAACAGGACACTATACGTGTGGGTACTATAACAGCAGCACACCCGATGGTTTTACTGAAAAAGTAACCATAGATTATGGTGGTAAAAACAGCCCTACGGCAGTTACTGAAGCAGGCTCATTTGATGCAATATTTGAAGAATCTAACGGTAGACTTGCCAATAAAAATGCAGGAGAATATGATGAAAACTCGGAAGTAAAAGTAGCAGCAAGTGCTATAGGTGCAGGAGCGTTTCCGACATTTATGTATTACTTTGGGAACTTCGTATTTCCTTTGAGTCAAGGAAGTGTTGAAAAAGGGATAAGTTTTAAAACATTGAATGATGAAATTGTTAAAATTGACGAAAAGATAAGAGGAAGGGAAAGTAAATTTGTAGACGGGGATGGTTCGTCAGAAATCAATCACTACATTGATTCCCATTCTGAGCCTGATAAAACAATTTCAGGAGGGCTAACTGGTCTTATTACTTTGGACCCTGCAATGTTTGCAACTTCAGGTGATGGTACTAAAAAATTTGTAACAGAAAGTGGCCAAGTCAATCTTGTTGACTATCGAATCACTAGTCTAAATGGGAACGGCGATTCTGCTCCTGGAGAAGGAGGTTTTGTAGATAATCAACTTGGCAAAGTCGAAAAAATAATAGGATTTGCATCCAGTGTTGTCTCTGGAACAACTGGAGACCTTGAGGATAGAACCTCTCTAAATCTTTTTGATTTTATTGATAAGCACCTGTGGGGATTTTATGTCTATTTTCTCGAAAATCTTAGAGCAGTGCTTGCTACTATTTTAATAGGAGTTGTGTTTCTTGCGGCAATATATGCGGGAGGTTCTATAGGGACAGAGAAATTAAAATTCAGCATGTTGACAGGCGACAGTCAAATGCAGCAAAAGCAAGACAATACTTCAATTAAATCTCGAGTGATAGACATGATTGCAATTATATTTGTTTTTTCTATTCCTGTTACGATTGACAAGGTTACAGTGCCCGTGCAATACCTTTATTTGGAATCCTCACTTGCCAGCAGCAACAAGGGCAGTACCGAAGAAATTAAAGAAAAAGCAGAATTTTTTGAATCAGCTACTATTTCTCAAAATGCTATCAGATATTTTGCTAATAAGGGTAACTTGTGGGCAAATACTACTAGTGATTATCTTTTATATGCTTACTTGAGGTATCTTGAGTCAAAAAGTGCATTTTTTGCCACTGGCCACACGGAAGAACTAAATGGCGATTTAACCCAACTTCTAAGGGGTACTTACACACTTAAAAAATACTCGGATTTTTATAACTATATCTGTTTGCCCATGTTTAAAGATTCCCTGGATGTGGAGACAGGTCTATTGGGTAAAAATGGGAAAGTTGCAGCACAACTCGGCGACCCTGCATCTGTACTCTTAAAGGAACACTTGAATTTTGGAATGGTTAATTACAATCTCTGTAGAAAGATTGAGTCTGATATCAACAGTAGAACTTCAGAGCTATTGGGAGAATACTCTAACATCAAGTTTGATGCAGACGTGATGTTGAAAACACTGGAAACTGAAACCAGTGATGAGCTTTTTGATAGACAAGTTGGGTTTAGAGAGTTTTCTGAGATTATGGGTTTCATGCAAAACAAAATCGGATGGATAAATGTTGCATCTGTCCCTATTAGCTATACGTTTTTCACTACAGGAAGCAGTAATCTTATTTTGGATGGAATTAAAGAGGAAGTCTACGACACAAGAGAAGGCAGAAACACCATAGTTGGAAAATATAGAAACAAGAAATCTGGAGATGATTTTGTTTCTGATAATGAAGGACTCGCAGGTTCATTTTTCAGTGCCATTAATGGCGCTTTTGTATATATGATTCTTCCTGGTTTTAATGATGCTGTATCAACTCTTGATGGAAAACTAAACGAAGTTTTCGTTACGAAGCTTGAAAATGGAGAAACAGATTCTAAATCCTTTATAAGGTCGGTTACTAAAAATTCTTTTCGTATGGTTTCTAAGGCTTTTGGAGTTGTGCCAATTTTTGGGACAATGAAAAAATTCATACTTAAAATGATAAGTAAAGCACCCGAGTTTCTTATTTATATCATTTTATATGTGATCTCGTTTATGATTATACTTGCATTGTATAAACTTATGATAGCAATCGCCACCATGGTTATCTTATCAACCGTTATTCTAATTAAAATTACATTGTTTTTTATTGAGCTGTTGATTTACTTCTTGATTTCAGACGCAGTTATTTTTTGGTCTATTGTTTCAGAGCGAAGTGAATACATGAAAACTTTCCTTGGAAAGGGTCTTATAACACTACTGATTACTCCTACGCTGATTGTAATTTCAGTCTACGTATATATTTTCACAATTAACTTATTGACTGAACTTTATAATTTTATGATTAGAAATACGAATGACATGTTGGTAATGGCAAATGAAACAATCATTAGACAGAATGCAAAAACTGGCTTCGATTTGACAAATGGCTATGCAACTGCACTGGCGAAGCAATTTAACATTTCAATCTACACTGCTTTTGGTGGTATGGTTGTTGAGTTGTTTGGAATTATATTATCAATAATTGTAATTTTTAAATTCAAAGATTGGATATTAAGAATGGTTGGATATCAAGATGATGGTGTCTCTTCAAGTGTAACTGACGAAATGCAAGGCAGATTAAATAACTATAGTTCTCCTATTAAGTAGGAGGCTATAATTTAATTAAATTCTGCTATAATTCATATTAAATAATATTAAATACAAAAAAGGTTTAAAATGAACAATGAAGCTTCTGCTGAATTTCTTCAGGTGTTAATGGGAATGACTGCAATTACGGTTGTTTCGGGCGTAATGCTAATTTTCATGGTTTGGTTTTCTTTCAGTTTTTTGGTCTACTTAAAAAAGAGTAGTATTCGAAGAAAGTTAAAAAGATATGATATTAGTAATTATGAAGTGGTTTGCAATCAAAAAGGTCTTCCTTCTACTTTGATTTCAAAAAAAGACAACACATTAATTATTCTATAGGAGTTAAGATATGAGTGGTGATGATAATATGAACTTAGATGGCGTAGATATAGATGAGTTATTGGAGTCAATTGGTGCTGATGATATTGTGGAGAGTCACAATGAAGTAGCAAAAGAAATTGAAAAGTATGGAAGTGGTTCGAGTGAGAGTGCTTCTGCTCTTGAATTAGATTTCGAAATAGCTACGGACGTTAGCGATGACGAAGTGGTTCAATTAGAAGAACTGCCTGATGAAGAAATAAGTGAACCTATTGAGCGCCTCGTTGAAAAAATTGATGAAAAAAAGGTCAATAAAGAGAAGGTGGCGACTGAATCTAAAAAAGAGCAAGTTGTGCCTGAGTCTAAAAAAGAATCGAGCATACCTGTTGATGCTAAAGGCATCGCCCTTTCCGATTTTATACAATTTAAAAAAGATATGAGCATGAAGTTTGATTCTGTTCTTGAGGGTTATATTAATACAACAACAGACAAATTGAATGAAAATTACAGTTATATTAAAGCAAACAACAAAGCTACTATTGAAGTAATTACTGATCTTTACGAGAAGAATTGTGCGTTGGTTGACCAGATTAATGGAGCTGTTAAGCCTATAACTGAAGCTAATGTTAGGCTTGAAGAAGCAGTGCAAAAATCAAATGATAATAACGAAGAAAAAATGCTCGAAGTTGTCAAGAATTCAAATGAATTAATGAGTCTTATTAAAGATGAAATAAAAAAAGCGGATGAAAGTGAAGCTAGAAACAATATCTTGATGTCCGGTTTTGATTTGAAAAAAACTATTAATCATCTGGCGATAAAATTTGGGAAGGCTCAGGATGTGCAGTATGAAAAAATGACTGCGCCTGAAGTGAAAGTCGAGAGTGTTGTAACTGTTGATTCGAAAACATCAGCGAGCAGTGAAGAAGCTCCATTGAGTAAACAAGAAAAGTTTGACCAGGAAATGAAAAAAGAAATGGGAAATATTGACGAGGGAGCAACTGAGAAAAAAGGTTTAACATCCAAAATATTTAGTGCTCTTGTTAGCTCTTTAATTCCTTGGAAGTAAAATATGAAATTTTCAAGAGTGTTTCTCTTTATTTTCCTAAGTGTTGCAGTCTCATTCTCTCAAGACTGCAATATTGAAGAAATCAACAATGTGTCTAAAGTTTACAAGTTAAATGCAAATACATTATTGAGTATTGCAAAACACGAAAGTGAGTGTTGGCCCTATTCTATCGGAGTCATCTCGAAAGATAGGCTTTTAGTTAAGTCATTTTTGGATTCTCACAAAAAAGAAATTGATTTCCGATACAAAAATAGTAACACTCTTTTTTCAATCTATATTGCAGATTACAAGAACGCTGCATTGTTTCATAAGTTATTTTTAGAATTCAATGCGAATAATGGTAACGCAATAAGCTCATACGACCTTGGCATTATGCAGATAAACTCCACAAACTTTGTTAGTTATGGAATTAAAGAAAACGAAGTAGATTATTTCCTGGATAATGAAAAAAATATCATTCTGGGTGGAGCCGTGCTCAAGGAATGCATGAATATTTTCAAGGGTGTTGAGAAAAAAGGTATTGAGTGCTACAACAAAGGTACAGACTCTAAAAAATTTAAAAATTACACTTACTACAAAAAAATTATAAAAGGTTCATAAATGAAAACTTTGCTGATTATATTTATTTTATTGTTGCATTCTGCACATGCAGAGAAGAAAAAAGACGCTAGTTTTGAGGATATGCAAAAGTTTTATTACGACAGAGGCTTTGAAGATGCTTCTTCTTCTTATTATAAAAAGGGATACAAGCAGGCTTTTATTGACATGAGAAAAAAGCTTGAGAAGTATGAGAATAAATTGAGAGCATATGAAGCTGGCAAATACTACAGTGCAAAATCGAAGATAACTTACCCATCGGCATACAAAAAACGCATGAAAGATGGAAGTTATAAACTTATTATTCAAAGTTCTAAAATTGAGGATATGATTACAATAAGTGAGCTTTCAATGCTTCCAGATTATATAGATAGTTATGAAGGAACCTCTTCAAGTACTCCTGAAAATATCGAAACAATGAAAAAAATGAATAATGGATATGCATTGCCGAGCTTTGACGTTAGAAGCAAAGTTACTACCTCCCCTTCATCTTTGGCTACTGAATTGATTTTCTCTACTGATAAAAATCAAGAGGCCATAAGGGTTGCAGAGAAACTTAATATCAAGATGGTTGAAAAAGCAACAGGG
>ENA-ORXI01003141-ORXI01003141.1-sediment-metagenome-genome-assembly--contig:-NODE-3141-length-11364-cov-3.264109_pt1 | contig 11364 bp, 7 predicted proteins | sample MGYA00237861_ERZ511468 | MGnify/ENA primary metagenome ERZ511468 (study PRJEB26299, sample SAMN06266213) | sediment metagenome | isolation source: Hudson Canyon methane seep mesocosm | place: USA:Hudson...
AATGATGGCTGAGTGCATCGCTGTTGTTACTGCTGGTGGTGGGCATGATTTTTGGGAAAAAGTTAAAAATGGAGCAACCCAAGCAAGTAGAGAATTAGGAATTCCTGTTTATGTTCGAGGCGCAGTTGATGAAGCAAATGAACAGGGACAGGCTCTAATTATTGATTCTGCGATACAAGTTGAGGGCTGTAAAGGCCTTGTTCTTGCACCCAATAGTAAAAAAAGAAAAAAGATTGTTTCTCTTTTAAAAAAAGAAGGCATTCCCACTGTTTATATAGACAGAGATATTAAAGGTGACAGAGTAAGTGTAATACAAACAGACAACTTTCTTGCAGGTAAACTAGCCGCATTAGAAATGGTAAAGATTGTAAAAAATAAAGCTAGAATTGCTGTTTTTCGTTTAGATAAAAATGTTCAAAGCACTACCTTACGTGAAGATGCTTTTATTCAAACTGCAAAGAGTAAAGGACTTGAAATTGTTATAGATGAGTATGTGGGTACACGAATAGGGAATGTCAGACAAAAAGCATATGCAATATTAAAAAAGTATAATGATATTGATGGTGTATTTACTCCAAATGAGTCTACGAGTATGGGAGTCATTGTAGCACTTAAAAAGTTAAACAAATCTAGTAGTGTAGTTCATCTTGGGTTTGATTCTAGTAGTTATATGATTAATGCTTTAAAATCTGGATTGATTAATGGTTTTGTAGTACAACAACCTTTTTTAATGGGCTATAAAGGGGTGTATACCCTTTATAATTTCATGAAAGGTAATAGTATTAAAAGTTATATTGATACAGAGGTTATTTTTGTTGACAACGACAATTTACATACAGAAGAAGTTCAATCTATATTAGGTTTAAAACAAAAATAAACTTAAACTTTACAAATACCTCTTAACTCATATTTACCTGTTCTAAAATTAAGTGCCTTTTTAACAGAAAAATCATGTCCTTGTTGTTTACACTCTTTTCTTTGTGTACTAATATCTTTTGTTCCACATCCAACAATAACTATACTTATGAACAATAAAAATATAAATAAAATCATCTTTGAAACTGTATTTATTTTTACCATAATTTACGCTTCTTACTTTTTAATTTTTCTTCAAGATGTTTGATTACATCATCTTTATTTTGGATTTGTTTGTTTAAACGTTCTTTGTCATCTTGAAGCTCTGTAACTTTGTTCTGCGAGCTTGAGATTTTTTGATCCCTTATATCTAAGCTCATGTTAAATCTTCTAGACTCATTGGTGAGTTTTTTATTGGCGATGCTTATTTTTTCCAAGGTACTACTGGATTCTTTTACTACTTGTTTCCACTTTTGTATTTCTTTATCTTTTTCTTGTGTGGTTTCATTTAATTTTGTTTCTGCTCGTGCTCTTTTTGTTGCTTGAGTTCTTGAATGTTCTCTTTCTTGGTTAACAACATATTCCAAGTTTCTCATCTCTTTTGCTACAGAATTTTTTGCTTTTTCAATAGATTCTTGGTAGATTTTAGAATAGTTTAGTTTTGTACTTTTTAACATTTGGGTTGCTTTTTTGTTTAAATTGACATGTTCTGTAATATCTTGTCTGAAAGATATAAATTCAATAATTTTTCCTAGGTTATCTTTAATTGGAAATATTTTAGCCTCCACAAAATAAGAAGTGCCATCTTTTGCTCTGTTTTGTATAGTGCCACTCCACATGCTTCCACATATAATGGTATGCCATAAGTCTTTAAAGGTGTCATTTTTCATGTCAGGGTGTCTTACTAGGCAATGCGTTTGTCCTATAAATTCTTCTTTTGTATACTGTGAGATTTCACAAAAGTTTTCATTGACGTATGTGATAACTCCATCCAAATTGGTTTTGGATATAAGAAGTTGACTATCTGCTGATTTTTTGTATATCTCTAGTTCTTGGTTCATAAGATGAATTGCTTTTGTATCATATATGGGTTTTAATACCTTAATCAAGATCCCAAGATGTGTTTGATGTTGCACGGGTTTGATTAAGTAATCAGCCGCACCCAGTTTTAAACAACTTAATAATGTTTGATCGTCTGTTTTGTTTGTTACAAATATTACAGGATGATTGTATCCATAGTCTTTCCGAATATTTGTTACCATTTGAGTGCCTGATAAAAATGGCAGATTCACTTCGGTTATTGTTAAATCAATCTCATTATGAAGATTTCTAAACAATTCAAGCCCATTTTTTCCGTTATTAGCAAAGTGTACTTCTTTAAATATTGCTTCATATAATGACAATACTGACGAAGCAATTTTCTTGTCATTTTCTACATATAAAATGGTGCACTCTTTTAGTAAATTTAGTGTTTTTTTCATATTTATGTGCTCTCTTTTTCATTTATACATTACATTTTTAAAAGTTAATACTTTATGTTTTGTAATTGCTACAAATATAAATATCAACCTTTAACGCTTATACACATTGATATTGAATAATTATTAAAATTATAAAGAAATAATCTTTAAAGTTATATTAAAGATAAGCTAATATTTATAAATGGATATTATTCAGATGTTTAAATTGCCTTTATATGAGAATATTAAATATTATATGAATAATTATGAATTTGTTTAAAATAAAACCAATACTAAAGCCAAAAAGCCCTAAAATGCAGAAAACAATACTAGGAATCCATATGTCATTTTCGAACCTAAATCTTTCTTCACCAATAGAAGAATCTTTGGAAAAGAACAGTTATACCACTGCAACTTCAATACAAAAAAAAGTGATTCCTTTGATATTGTCTTCCCATAATATTATGGCAAGAGCGCAAACAGGAAGTGGGAAAACCGCCAGTTTTGTATTGCCAATTTTAAAGCTTTTAAGTGATGAGATTAATGAAGGCAAAGCCAAAATAAAAGTACTCGTTCTAACCCCAACTAGAGAATTAACACTACAGGTTTCTGCTGCTTTTTCACTCTTTAGTGCGGACTTTGAACATAAACCTAAAATTGTTAGTGTAATTGGTGGTGAAAGTATTGGGGACCAACTGTTAGATATCCAAAAAGGATGTGATGTAGTTGTAGCAACTTCAGGAAGACTGTTAGATATCATGGATAAAAAACAGATAAACTTATCCCATCTTGAGTTTTTTGTGCTTGATGAGGCAGATAAGATGCTTGATTTGGGTTTTGCAGAAGAACTTGAAATCATATTACAAGCACTTCCTTCAAAACGTCAAAATCTACTATTTTCAGCAACGTATCCACAAAAGATGCTGGATATTGCTTCTAAAATTTCCAATGACTTTACTGAAATTACTATTGAAAATGAAGAACCAACAGTAAGTAAGATTGAACAAAGGGTTATAGAAGTAAATAAAGAAAACAGAGGGCCATTGTTAAGACATTTACTTCAAACACAAAAGTGGGAACAAGTTTTGGTTTTTATGGCAAATAAAAGGGCCAGTGATAATATTGCTGCTAAGTTTAGAAAATATGGATTTGAAGCTGATTCATTTCATGGTAACTTACTTCAAGATGAACGAAATTTTACCTTAGATGAATTTAAAGCAAAAAAAATAAAAATTTTATTTGCTACAGATATTGCAGCACGGGGGCTTCATATAAATGATATTTCATGTGTAGTAAATTTTGATTTGCCAAGGGCTGCTACGGATTATATTCACAGAATAGGAAGAACAGGGCGAGCTGGTAAAAGTGGTATTGCTGTTTCTTTTATTTCACATGAAGATAAAAGTCATTTTGAACTGATTGAAAAAAGATGTGATATTAAACTAGAAGTTGAGCAAATCGAGGGATTTGAACTAACAGGTACTGCTATTGAAAAAGAAAAAGGTAAAGAGGCTGTAAAAGGTAAAAGAAAAAGTAAAAAAGATAAACTAAGAGAACAAGCTCAACTAGATGCCCAAAAAAAAGATAAATAGGGGCATCCTAACGTTATGAAATTGAAATAAATGTAGATTATTTTTATTGCTCTGACATATTTTTTTTTATGGTATACTAATCTTCCACGGTAATTATTAATTGTATATTTGTAGGTTTTTTAAATAAGGTATTACAATGACAAAAATATTAATGGTCGATGATTCCAAAAGTTATAATAAAACATTCTGCGCACACTTAATGCGTCCTGGATACAAAATTTTGCAAGCATACAGCCTTCACGAGGCCAAACAAATTGTAAAAGATAACAGAGATATTGATTTTGTCTTTTTAGATCTTTTGTTACCAGATGGTGATGGAGATGAGCTTATTGATGAAATTAATTTAACCAAAGATGTTAATACAAAAATTATTATTTTAAGTGGAAGTCATGATATCCAAAAAAGAAATTTCTTATTTGAGAAAGGTGTTGTTGATTATTTTATAAAAGAGACACCCATAGATACTCTAATGTCTGATATTCACAAGTTAATTAACTCCTTAAATAAAAACAAGCAAAAACATATTTTAATTGTTGATGATTCATCTTTTGTGAGAAAAACAATTGAAAATATATTAAAAACAAAAAACTTTAAAATGCATGCGGCAAAAGATCCTATTGAAGCTTTTGAACTTTTGAAAAAGACTAAAATAAATTTAATTTTCTCTGATTTAGAAATGCCTAAAATGGATGGCATGGAATTTTTAGAAAGAATTAAAGATAACAGCCAGTTTAAAAATATCCCTGTTATTATTCTTTCAGGTAAAAAAACAAGTGAAAAATATTCACGTGTATTGAAACATGGAGCAATTGATTTTATTGAAAAGCCTTTTTTAACCGAAGAAATTTTATTAAAAACAGATATACATATTGCACAATCTGATTATATAAAACAAATAGCTGAGCAAAATATGCAATTAGAACAATCAATATCAAATTTGAAAGAAACACAATCTAGATTAATCGAATCAGAAAAAATGGCAAGCCTTGGAAGTTTGGTTGTGGGAATGGCACATGAGATCAATACACCCGTAGGCGTGGGATTAACGGGAATTACACATATTTTAGATATATCTAATGTTATTAAGAGAAAATATATTAATAATGATATTAGTGATGCAGAATTTGAAGAATTTTTGGATAACTCAAACGAGTTGTCAAAACTAACACTCGAAAGTTTAAATAAAATTGCGCTTTTAGTTAAGAGTTTCAAACAAATTTCTGTTAATCAAAAATTTGAAGATAAAGTACTTTTCAACTTTAAAAAGTGTATTGAGAATATATTATTAAGTATAAGTTTTGTCACAGAAACTACAAACTTAGATATAAAAATTACATGTGAAGATGACCTAATGATAAACAGTTATCCTGAATCATTTTTACTAATATTTACAAATTTAATTACCAATTCGATTAATGCCTATAAAAAAGCTGAACAAGGGAACATCACAATAGAAGTTAGTAAAAAAGATAGCAAAATAAAAATATTGTATTGCGATGACGCAGAAGGTATAACAAAAAAGAATTTACCAAAAATATTTGAGCCATTTTTTACAACTACTAGAAGTCAAGGTGGAAAAGGACTTGGCTTGAATATTATTTACAATATTATAACTTCAAGGTTACAAGGGACCATTATGTGCCACAGTATAGAAGGAAAAGGAACTACCTTTACAATTACACTTCCTTGTGAGTAACTCTATTTTTATTCATATACTAGGTTTTTATATTTATGTACTTCATCTTCTAGATGTTTAATCACATCATCTTTATCTTCAATTGTTTTAAACAGTCTTTCTTTATCTTGTTGTAATTCAAGTATTTTACTCTGTGATAAATCTAATTTATTCTCCACTGAGTCAATTGTGTTGCTGAATTTTTTTAATTCTTGAGAGTTTTTTTTGTTGGTGGAACTTAGGTATGTTAATGTTTTACCTGCATTTGCTAATTTAGTTTTCCAGTATAATATTTCTTTATTTTTTTCATCTGTGGTTTCATTAAGTTTGTCTTCTGCTCTTAATCTTTTACTGGCTTGTTTTTTTGAGTTGTCTCGCTCAAGATTGATTGCAAATTCTAAGTTGTTTAACTCCTTTGAGACACTTAATCGCGCTTTTTCTATAGATTCTTCGTACACCTTTGAATAGCTTAATTTTGTTTTTTTAAGAACATGTTTTGCAATATTGTTTGATTTGATATGACTTGTTACATCTTGTCTAAAACTTATGTATTCAATTATATTATTTTCATTGTTCATTATTGGAAAAATCTTCGCTTCAACATAATAAGAAGCTCCATTTTTTGATCTGTTTTGAACATTACCACTCCAAACTTTCCCACTTCTAATTGTTTTCCACAAGTCATAAAAAGCCTCTTTTGGCATATCATGGTGTCTTACTATATTATGTGGGCTTCCTAATAACTCCTCTTTTGAATAACCTGATATTTCAACAAAATTATTGTTTACATAAATAATGGTACCATCCAAGTCTGTTTTTGATATGAGAAGTTTACTGTCTGCAAATTTTTGATAAAGTTCCAATTCTTGATTCATAATATGTATGCGTTTTGTATCATAAATTGGTTTTAGTACTCTTATTAAAATTCCTAAATGTGTTTTATGTAATATTGGTTTTATCAAGTAGTCTGAGGCACCTAGTTTTAAACACTTCAATAATACTTGGTCGTTAGTAATGTTTGTTGTAAATATAACAGAGTGTTTGTATCCAAAATCCCTTCTGATTGTTGATATCATATCAATACCTGAAAGAAGGGGTAGTTCTACATCTGTAATTATGACGTCAATATTTAAGTTATTTTTTGAAAATAGGTTAAGCCCATCTTTCCCATTTGTTGCAAATAAGACTTCTTTAAAAAGTGCATTATATAATTTAAGCATAGAATTTGAAATTTTACTATCACTTTCTATATAAAGAATAGTACATTGTTTGATTTTGTGTATGGCTTTATGCATAATGATGAATCCAATCAGTTGATTTTTAAAAACACTTTATTAAATTTAGATTAATATTTTTAAGTATATTTGATAAATAATTTTGTATGTATAAAATAGATATAAAATTTGTGTAATGCGTGCCCAAAATGTGACGAATATCATAATTAGTATGTTTTAAAACATACATAACTAATATTTTATCACTCACAAATAAAAACTAATATTTAATTCTTATGGTTTGTTTATTCAGAATCATTTATAATTATAAAGATAAAGTAGTAAGGAATAAATAATATTTGAAATGTTGCTAAAATATGGCATTTGTGAGCTTAAACTTATTTAATAATTTTTTAGATATGATAAATAAAAGTTATATTAGAGGAAGTAAAAATGTTCAACAATCTGTTTTCGAAGCCTACCACTGGTGATTTGTTAAAAGTATTACAAAAAGAGCCTTTTAATGAATCCAAAGCAGATTCAATTTTAGAACATGTTAAAATAAATTCTCTTGACAATAATGGAAAAACTTTTTTACATCATTTGTGTAGTGAAGATATTGTGGAGCCAATAAATTGGCTTGTAAAAAATGGTATTGACAAAGAAATAGAAGATTATTATGATGACTCAGCTTTAAATACTGCCATTAAATCCGATTCCTTTAATGCCTTTAATTTGCTCTTGAAGTTGGGATATAATGTTGATAAACAAAATAGAAATGGGCGAACAATACTTCAAGACTCACTTCTCTTAAGTGATACTAAGTTTTATAAAAAAATCAAAGAACATACAAAAAATATAAATAATATTGATAAAAATGGACAAAACCTGCTTTTTGATGTAATCGCAAGTGGTAATGTTTCGTTAATAGAAGAGTTACTTTTAGAAGACATAGATAAAAATTTAATTAATAAACAAGGTAGACCAGCATTTTTACAAGAGAGTGTTGTGAATAATTTTAAAGTTTTAAAGTTGTTAACTGATAATAATGTAGATATTTCTATCAAAGATAAAGATGGCAATAATTTACTTTATTATGTATTTAAAAACAAAACAATAAATGAAAAAATTCTAGAATTCGCAATTGAAAATAAAATTGATCTAAATGCTGTAAATAATCAAGGTAATACTATTTTAATTGAGATGATACATATTATAAATGATCATGACAATGAGTTGACATCAGATGTTGAAAAAGAAAAAATTCTGCTTCAAACAATGGATACTTTACTTGGCAATGGTCTTGATGTGAATATTGTGAACTCTAATGGTCAAAGTGCATTAATGCTTTCAGCGAAGTTTAACAATGAAGATATTACCAAAAAACTAATCAACAATGGTGCTGATATAAATTGTAGTGATAATAGTGGAAATACCGCACTTAGTTTAGCAGCAATTAAAGGACATACCTACAAGGCTATAACGCATTTACTTGTATCAAATAAGGCAAGTGTATATATAAAAGATAATAATGAACAAACTATAATTGATAAACTCATTGATGCAATATTACATCAAAATAATAAAAAAAGAATAAGCTCTAAACTGGTTATGAAAATGTGTGATAATTGCGATTATCAGGTGGTATTAAAAGATATGTTAAACAACACTAAAATTGACTTATACTCTTTAAACTCCAATGATGAGCCATACTTTTTTGAGCCAATAAAATATGGAAATCTAAATCTTTTCAAGCTTTTGATTCATACAGGATATCATATTAATCAGCCAGACAAAAAAGGCTTAAATATTATCTATAAATTAATGGATACTTTTAAAGAGTTATCAAATGAAGAACAAAAAAATTATTTCACTTCTTTAAAACTGTTACTTGATATGAGAGCCAATGTAAATGCAACAGATGGCTTTGGAGGAACGACACTACATAAAGCTATTTTAGAAAATGATGTTCAAACAGTAAAAATGTTAATGAATGCAAATGCTAATATGGATGCAAAAGATAAACAAGGACGTAATTTTATGCATAATAGTGTTTGGAAAAATAGAGTTCAAATTATGAGAGTGATTCATTCTAATAATGCGAAGCTTATAAATACTCCTGATAATTATGGGGTACTTCCTATTAATTATGCGGCTTTTTTAGGTTATACAGATCTTGTAGTTGAGTTAATATCTTTGGGCTCGGTTATAAACAATCCCACTCCTAAAAAACAATATATTTTAGATTTTCTAAAAAAGTTTCATAAAAATATTTTTCCAATGTTTAAAAATACTAGAAATTCAACAGATGAAAGACATGTGGCAAAGCTTATTAAAAATATGAGAAGTGAGTTTCAATTCTAGAGGGTGTCTATAGAACTCTTTAAAGTTCTATAGATAGTTTTCTTTTTTATCGTTTGTATCAAGTTCTTGCCCAATTTCCTTGTACCTTTTAAAATAGTACTCTACAAAAGAATAAATGGTTGAGTTAACTGGCATAAAACACTCCTCATCTTTTTGTGCATATTTATTTAAAAAGGAAGTGGCATCTTTTTTATTTAGATAATGTTGTGCCAAATCTTGATAGGTAGAAATATACCATTGTTTTAAGGCTTCATATTTTATATCACTTATGTCAATAATTAGTTTTTGTCTTTTCCATGTTAAAACTTCTGTATCAAATAATGCATTTAAGTGAATTAATCCTTCACAATAATAAGGTAGTACTTCATCTACTTCCATCCAAGCAATAAGTCCAACTGCTCTTTTAATAGTATCAGTTAATACTTGTGTTTTTAAATGAGCTTCATCATTTGAGATAAAAAAGGATACGAGTCCACCCGTTGTTGCTTTAAACTCTTCTATATTTTTAAAATTTCCTGTTTTATTCATAAGAGTTTCAGTCTCTTCATCACACCATAAAATATGACCATACTCATGCCCAATGGTCGTGATATCATACACTTGATGCCATTTTTTATCTTCTTTAAATAAGAATTCTCTTTCCTTACTTAAAAACTCTTGACCAAAGATTTCAGTAGCGAGCTTTAAAAAAGGTTTGGCTCTACTGCTTTGTAAAATCTCATCTGAAAAGGCAAAGATTTTTTTCCCTTCTTCTGCTGTGACGATTTCATCATTTGGTACAACTTGTGCAGAAAAAAGTCCATTGAATTCTGCGCCAAAAAACAGAGCAGGTCGTCCAAGGTAAAGCTGGACTTTATCCAAACTTTTCATTGAAAAATCAAAGATTTTTTTATGTGTACTGAAGTCTGTTCCCATCTCAAAACTGTGAAAAATCGTCATAAACATACTTTTGATTTTTTTGACTCGTTCAGTATTGTTTTGTAAGGTTGGACTGGTGAGTCTGATATCCCACTCTAAAGCCACTGCTTTTCTAAAATGATCTTCATAATATTCTAACGGATGACCTATTTGAATAGGAGTTGTTATTTTCATCCAAGCTCTGTCTACATCGGCCCACTTTTCTACTAGATGATGAGGATGTGTTTCACTGAAAGCTTTAATGAGTGTCTGTAAATACAATATGTATTCCCATTTTTGATTATAAACAGTGTCTTCTAAGTTTACCAATGCATCTTCAAACTCTTCCAATGCATCAACAACCGCTGTGACCTCTTTTTTAAAGGCATGCATGTAGGCTTTTGATTTGTAACTCTTACCATCACGAACCAGCGCAGAGTAACATCTATCAGCAAGAAGTTCATTGTGTCCTAAGTCCAATAAGTTATTGTTTTCAAGATATTTAAATACTTCCTCTTCATTATTATCAAATTTTTCCATCAATTCTTTGTTGATTCCATTTATAATATGTGCTGTCCATGCACTTTGCCAAGTAGACATTGCAAGACCAACATTATAAACACCTTGAAATATTTCTTGATAAAAAGGAGTAAGAAGATTGTTCTTTTTTATAAAATCAACTGTTTTTTTATGTTTTTTAATCCAAAATTCTTTTGCAAAAATATAGGCTTTTTCTTGTAACTCTATAATCTCAATTGCATCTTTATTCTGCTTTTTTAACGTTTGAACCAGTGAATCATCTCGTAAACTAACCAGTCTGGTTATAAGGGATAACCTTTTTTCATTTGTTAAATCTTTATCTAAATCTAAAACTTTTGCAAAATCATCTATTATATTAAGTTTGTCGATTTCTTCATTTTCCAAGTACTCAAAAAGTCTGTTTATTTTTGTTTTTTCTGTTGTGATAAAATCATATATTTTTTGTGTATCATCTATAAAAGTTTGTTGAGGCATTATTAATCCTTGATGTTATATTATAAATGAAGTCTAACACTATTTGACTTTTTTTTGTATTAGTAATATCAAATAATAGGGGAATTCTGTCAATTAAAAATATTAAATTAGCACTTAAATACTAAAAGTGCTAATTATGTTAAAAACTTTAGTCTATTTTTATAAAGTTTAGTGTAAAATTGCAAAAAATATATAAACATATACGGAGAAACAAATATGGCAAAACATCAATTTCAAACAGAAGTAGGGCAGTTATTACACCTAATGACGCACTCATTATATTCAAACAAAGA
>ENA-ORXI01003144-ORXI01003144.1-sediment-metagenome-genome-assembly--contig:-NODE-3144-length-11356-cov-5.301534_pt1 | contig 11356 bp, 12 predicted proteins | sample MGYA00237861_ERZ511468 | MGnify/ENA primary metagenome ERZ511468 (study PRJEB26299, sample SAMN06266213) | sediment metagenome | isolation source: Hudson Canyon methane seep mesocosm | place...
CTGTTGAGTATCGCCTGACATATACACCCTTTCAGTTTGGTGGTATTAAAAAATCAAACCGACATTATAGCTTGAATTAAAAAGCCATGCCACTGGACGTGATATGGTGTCAAATGTTTCAAATTCAAGTAGTAGTCAGTGGTTAATTTTAGTGCTTAAATTTTATGTGCTGTGTTCGCCCCAGGTGGATAGCTTTCTGAGCTCTTCTTTTTCTTCGCTGTTGAGGGTTTGGGTTTGTGATTTTGTAAGTAACGAGTCACGTCTTTCCTCTTTTTTGGCTTTGTGAAGAGTGTCTTCGGCTTCTTTCAGAGCGTCGTTCGCCAAAGGAATAAACTCAATATTATCAAAAAGAGTATAGAAGTAATTTTGATTATCGCTATCCGTAGCGATTGAAATTAATAATTCTTTATTTGTTTTAATGGCTTGGTTGAGAATAAAGTGAGTAAAATTCAGGGTGGCAGGAAAATACGCTGCAATTTTACTTTCTTCAATAAGTATTTTAAATTTCTGAGCCGTGTCTGGAAAGAAATAAAGAGCCAGGCATACGGATATGTCTGGTTTTCGTTTTACGGTAATTGATGTAATGGCTTTTTTATAAAAACCACTGTCGCCCTGGGTTTGTTTGAAGTTCCCTTTTTTGAAATTTGATTTAGTGAAGGTGCGTCGAGTGAGTTTGAATAATTGGTCTCTAATAGCTTCTTTGATGGTGGGTGAGGCAATTAGATTGATTTCAGGTTCTGCTCGATTTTTTAATAAGCCTTTATGTTCGGGAATTTCAAGGTTCAGTCCTTCACTGTGTACGTCAAAAAAGAAGCTGGATAAAGGTCTTGATTCAGTTATTCGTTTTTCGAACGCAATTTTTCCTTCTTTTCTTACTAGTGTGTCGGGGTCTTCCCCTTCAGGGAGTAGTAAGAACTGGAGCTGTATGCCGTCCTGAATAAGTGGAAGGCAGTTATGCATCGCTTTGTGGGCGGCTTTCAGACCAGCAGCGTCGCCATCAAAGCAAAAGATAAGATGATGGCAATGCCGGAGCAGGCTTGATAAGTTTTCTTGATTTGTTGCAGTTCCTAAGGTGGCAACGCTATACGTTATGCCATATTGTGCGAGTGAGACCACATCCATATAGCCTTCAACAACAAGTAGTTTTTCAATGTGTCGATTGGCTTTGTAGGCTTCATAAATACCGTAAACCTCGTGGCTTTTATGAAAAACGGCTGACTCAGGTGAGTTGATGTACTTGGCTTTATCATTCCCTAGTGTTCTTCCGCCAAATGCAATGGTTTTGCCTCGTGTGTTTCGAATAGGGAACATGATTCTGTTTCGGAACAGGTCGTAAGGAGGTCTGTCTTCTTGGCGGTATACAATTTTTGTTTCTATTAGGGCGTTGAGTCTTTCGTTTGAACAATGAGGGGCTAAGTTACTATTGTCGCTTGGTGCAAAACCTAATTTGTAGGTAAGAATTATGTCTTGGCTTAAGCCTCTTTTATTGAGGTAGCTTTGTGCATGCTCTTTTAATGGGTTCTGTTGGAGTTGTTGCTTGTAGTAATCTGCGGCGAATTCAATCGCGTCGACTAGGCGCTGACTGGCATCGTATTGTTTTTTTACTGCTTCATCCCGGGGAATTTCCATTCCTGTGGTTCGGGCAAGCTCCTCTATGGCGTCATTAAATGAAAGGTTTTCATATTCACGTAAAAAACTAATAGCATCACCGCTAGCGCCACAGCCAAAGCAATGATAAAACTGTTTATCTTGAGCGACATTGAAGGATGGTGTTTTTTCTTCGTGGAATGGGCAGCAGGCTTTATATCCGCCTCCGCTTTTTTTAAGTCGGATGCGGGAAGATATAAGCTCGACAATATTAACTCTGTTTAAAAGCTCGTCGATAAAAGGCTGGGGGATCATTCCTGCCATTGTGCTTGCCGCTCTCCAAGTGTTGAGTTTAATCGGTGTTAACGCGCACTATATCAAACAAGAATAGCTTACGATGTCTAATCTGGAAGTTGGTAAATTTCTTATTAGGTGTGTTTGAAGCTAAGAAGTCACTTGGCTGGATGTAGCTGTTACCAACGTTTAGTGTTGGAACTTAGGTAGGTTGGGAGATTAAGCTAGCGCTTTTTTAACCTTCCCGCTAATGGTGCCCATATCAGCTCTGCCTTGTACTTTAGGCTTGAGGATTGCCATTACTTTGCCCATATCTCGCATGGAGCTTGCACCACTTTCACTGACTGCTTCCTGCACCAGCGTGCTCAATTCTTCATCGGAGAGTGCTTCAGGAAGAAACTCCTGAATAACCACTATTTCCTCTGCTTCAATTTGAGCAAGTTCGGCCCGGCCGGCATCAGTGTATTGCTTTTCAGAGTCTCTGCGTTGTTTTAGCATTTTATCTAAAACAATAATTAAGCGAGTATCTTCGACTTCAATTCGTTCGTCGACTTCAATACGCTTAATTTCAGCCATGATAAGTCTGATGGTGCTAAGACGTGGTTTGTCTTTTGCACGCATTGCTGCTTTCATAGCGTCTTTAATGCGAGACTTTAGCTCTGTGCTGGCCATAGACCTTTCCTGTATATTAACTCAGTTGAGCTTAATACAAGCGCTCGAAACGTTTAGTTTCGCGCTGAACTTTCTTTGCGTGACGCTTAACTGCTGCTGCAGCCTTACGCTTACGTACAGATGTAGGCTTTTCATAAAATTCGCGACGACGAACTTCAGAAAGGATGCCTGCTTTTTCGCAAGAGCGCTTAAAGCGGCGTAGAGCGATATCAAAGGGCTCGTTATCTTTAACTTTTACAGAAGGCATTAAAATTACCTGTATTCTTTTGGGTTAATTCGATTTTGACCTGTCTCTCAAAAAAATAGACATAAAGAGTCGGATCTACTTGCCCTACCATTTTAAGACTAGCGTTTTCAGACAAGTAAAAACTATAGGGGCGCGAATTCTAATCCTTATTACTACTACTGTAAAGTCTTGGGTTGAATTTAAAGCATATCACTTCAGTTTCTGGTAATCTGCGCCTATTAAATAAAGAGCTTGTCTAAGCAAAAAACTATAGGGGTGGAAGAGTGGCAGGGGTGACAGAATGATCGTACTGGGCATAGAGACATCATGTGATGAGACAGGTATTGCTTTATACGATAGTGAGCGGGGTTTGTTATCAGATGCTCTCTATAGTCAGATAGAAATTCATGCAGATTATGGCGGCGTTGTTCCTGAGCTGGCCTCAAGAGACCATATCAGAAAAATACTACCCCTTATAGATGACGTGCTTGATGCAGCTAGTCTGAAAAAAAATGAAATAGATGCGATTGCATATACTGCTGGACCTGGCTTAGTGGGTGCTTTAATGGTTGGGGCTGCGGTAGCTCAGTCTCTTAGCCTTGCACTCAATATCCCGGTTATTGGAGTGCATCATATGGAGGGGCATTTGTTAGCCCCTATGCTCGAAGAGTCACCCCCTGAATTTCCATTTGTTGCTTTGCTTGTGTCTGGTGGGCATACCCAGCTGGTTAAAGTAGAAGGAATAGGGCGTTATGAATTATTAGGTGAGTCTTTAGATGATGCGGCAGGTGAGGCGTTTGATAAAGCCGCAAAAATGTTAGGGCTAGATTACCCAGGCGGCCCGCGCATTGCGAAGTTAGCTGAATTAGGTGATGTTTCTCGCTTTCATTTTCCTCGACCTATGACAGATAGACCCGGTCTTGATTTTAGTTTTAGTGGTTTAAAAACGTTTACTTTGAATACCACCCATAAATATGCGGTGGATGGTGTGCTTGATGAGCAAACTAAGGCCGATATTGCAGCGGCTTTTCAGCTGGCCGTGGTTGATACGTTAGCGCTTAAGTGTCGGCGAGCATTACGTCAAACAGGTATGAAAAGATTAGTGATTGCGGGGGGGGTGAGTGCTAATACGTCCCTAAGGGCTGGGCTTGAAGTAATGGTTGAAAAAGAACGAGCCGAAGTTTTTTATGCTCGACCAGAGTTTTGCACCGATAATGGTGCCATGATTGCATTTGCAGGTTGTCAGCGATTGGTTGCGGGTCAGTATGATGATAGTGCTTTAAAAGCGATGCCTCGTTGGCCGCTTGATAGTCTTCCTGCTGTAAATTAAAGATCAGGTTTATCTAAGCGTTTTTCGTTACCTGTAAATAGACCGATAATATTATCCTTATGGCGGAAAATAATCATGATGCTTAATGCGCTATAAACTAGAGTGTATTCCGGGTCTAAATAATGAGCTGCGAAAGGCGCGACTGCAGCGGCGGTTAATGATGCTACGGAAGATATCCTTACTCTTCTTGCGATAGCTATCCAGCAGATTGTCACGAATAGAGTTGTTAGTGGAGAGAGGATTAAGCCTGCGCCGAACGTTGTTGCGACACCTTTACCTCCTTTAAACTGGTAATACATAGGGTATAGATGGCCACCTATTGCAGCTAGCGCCACGAGCCCTTGAGTCATGGCAGATAAACCAAAAGAGATAGCCAGGTAAACCGGAATTGCGCCTTTGGCGCTATCTATAGCTAATGTGATTATTGCCGGGAACGCGCCACCTAACCTGTACACATTAGTGGCTCCGGGGTTTTTTGATCCGGTTTTTCTTGGGTCTGGTAGGGAAAATAGGCGACAGGAAATGATTGCGCCTGATATGGAACCAAGACCATAAGAAAGCACAAGAAGAAAACAAATGATGATCAGTTTGCCAATTTCCATAGATGCCAATAACATACACGGCTCTCTGGGCTTAGGCAATGGGCAGCAGAATGAATAAGCAAGCAGGTAAAAAATGGTAAGCGATATTGTATTTATAAACGGACTGGCAATTGATGCCATTATTGGCGTTTATGATTGGGAAAGAACGATTAAGCAGCGCTTGGTGCTGGATTTAGAGATGTGTTTTGATATTCAGTCTGCAGCATCCAGTGATGATTTGAAGTATGCGCTAGATTACAGTGCAGTTTCTCAGCGAATTATTTCATTTGTTGAGGCCAGTAGCTATCAATTATTAGAGGCCTTAGCTGAAGAAATCGCTAAAATAGTGATGAAGGAGTTTACTGTATCAGGCTTGAGGTTGAAGCTTAACAAGCCAGGCGCTGTGCCCGAGGCTTCGGGTGTTGGCCTTCTTATTGTTCGAGGTGAAATGCCCCGTGGCTAAGGTGTATGTGAGTATTGGCAGTAACATCGATAGAGTGCGATATATTACAGCAGCCTTGGATGCACTGGCTGATAACTTTGGAGCATTAGATATCTCCTCCGTGTTTGAGAGTGAGGCGGTTGGTTTTGATGGAGATTCTTTTCTGAATCTTGTTGTCGGTTTTAATATCGATTTGGGTGTGGGAGAGCTATCTTCAGCATTGAAGCAAATAGAAGCGAATAATGGGCGACTTAAAAATGCACCTAAGTTCTGCTCTCGCACGCTTGATATTGATATCCTGACTTATGATGATTTGGTCGGTAAAACGGAAGGGGTTCTTTTGCCAAGACCTGAAATTCTGGAAAACGCCTTTGTTCTTTGGCCCTTGGCTGAGGTTGCAGCGCTTGTTGAGCACCCAGAAGTAAAGAAGAAATATGTAGAATTATGGGGCGAGTATAAATTAAAGGCTGAAGTTAACAGGCCACAAAAGTTATGGCCTGTTAATTTTACCTGGAGGAATGAGAAAATATCCTCTGCTGAAGGTGCGTTATGCTGATCGTCCCTGGCCATTGTAAAGATTAATCAAGCCTTCTGTTGATGCATCAAGTTTATTGGTAGAGGGCTCATTAAGTAGTTTGTGTAAAATCTCATTGCCTAGTTGCTTGCCTAGCTCAACGCCCCATTGATCAAATGAGTTGATATTCCATATCGCACCTTGAACATACACTTTATGCTCGTAAAGTGCGATAAGTGCGCCGACTGTTCTAGGTGTTGCCCTGTCAAATAAGAGGGTATTTGATGGTCTGTTGCCTTGAATTACCTTGTGAGGCGCTAGTTTGTTAGCGTCCTTCTCGCTTAGTCCGCTATCTAGTAGCTCTTGTTTTGCTTCTTGTTCAGTTTTTCCCTGCATTAAGGCTTGGGTCTGACTGAGGCAGTTAGCGAACAAAATAGCATGGTGATTAGCGACAGGGTTGTGGCTTTGTAACGGGATAATAAAATCTGCGGGAGAAAGGCGTGTTCCCTGATGCAATAACTGATGGTAAGCATGCTGACCATTGGCGCCAGCGCCACCCCAGATAATGGGGCCTGTGGTGTAATCGGTGGGGGTGCCTTCAAGGTCAACAGATTTGCCATTACTTTCCATATCTAGTTGTTGAATATGGGCGGGCAAGCCTCTTAAGTAATGATCATAAGGGAGAATGGCATGAGAGTCAGCGCCTAGAAAGTTACCGTACCATACACCTAATAGTGCTTGAATAACGGGGAGATTTTCTTCAAGTGGTGCTGTTCTAAAGTGTGTATCCATGGCATTTGCACCCGATAGCAGTGCTTTAAAACCATCCATGCCGATGGTGAGTGCAATGGGGAGTCCAATAGCCGACCATAAGGAATATCGTCCACCAACCCAGTCCCACATGGGGAATATGTTTTCTTGCTGAATACCAAAATCTACTGCGGCCTCAGTGTTGGCGGTCACGGCAATAAAGTGCTTGGCTATTGTTTCCAGGTTTCCGCCATTTCTTAAAAACCAGCTGCGAGCAACTTTAGTGTTTTCCAGCGTTTCTTGAGTGCCAAATGACTTTGACTGAATAATAAATAGTGTTGTTTCAGGGTTTAGATGTTTAAGTACTTCAGTGATATGGCTACCGTCGATGTTGGCGACATAGTGACAGTTTAAGGCGTTATTCCAGTAAGGCTTCAGAGAAGCGGAAACCAGTTTTGGGCCAAGAAATGACCCTCCGATACCGATGCTGACAATGTCAGTAAAAGGCTTGTTAGAAAAACCTCGCCACTGAGCGCTATGGATGCGCCAGACAAACTTATCCATTTGCTGAAGTGTGTCTCTCACTTCAGGCATAATGTCTTTGTCATCCACCATAATAGGTTCGCCAGACAGGTTTCTTAGTGCAACATGCAATGCGGGTCGCTGTTCGGTGGTGTTAATGGCTTGTCCCTGAAACATAGCTTCAATTTTTTCAGGGAGCTGTGCATCTCTGGCCATGCTCATTAGTAGAGACAATGTTTCCGGGGTAATGCGGTTTTTTGAATAATCGAGTTTTATACCTGCAGCCTCGGTAAAGAAACGGCTAAAGCGGTCAGGGTCTTCTTTAAAAAGGTCTCGCATATGGAGAGAGGATATATGCTCAGCGTGAGCTTCCAATGCGGCCCAGCTTGGTAGGCTTTTTAAAGAATGTTTATGCTCATTACTCATTGAACTGTACTTCCTGTAGCAATTTATTGGTTTACTTATGTCTTGTAGCTTAAACGGTTATGTTGTCGATTAAGCGAGTGGTGCCCATAAATGCAGCGGCTAGTATTATAATCGAGAGTGTTTTTTCGCTTGCAGGCTTAAGCGTTTCAGTGTCTACAATGTTGAAATAGTCATTCTTAAACTGATTTTTTTCTAGCTGTTCTTGTGCTTCCGCAGTAAGTGACGTGAAATCTCGCTGACCTTCTCGAATTTTTTGAGCAGTGCTGTTTAAAATTTGACGAAGCTTAGGTGCAATGCTGCGTTCTTCCGCGTTTAAGTAACCGTTACGAGAGCTTTTTGCCAATCCATCTTTTTCCCGCACTGTGGGTACGCCAAGGATTTCGATAGGCATAAATAAGTCTTTGACCATTTTTCGGATGACGGCGAGTTGCTGGAAGTCTTTTTCTCCAAAAACAGCCACATCTGGTTGCACCATGTTGAACAGCATAGTGACGACGGTGGATACGCCAGTGAAGTGCCCTGGGCGGCTATCTCCACAATGTAAGTCGGTAATGTTGGGCACTATTACCTTACTTTGATCATCCATTCCTGTGGGGTATATTTCGCTGGCGGATGGCGCAAATACGAGGTGGTTTCCTGCTGCGGCTAGTTTTTCCTGATCTTGTTTTAGTGTTTTTGGGTAAGAGTCTAGATCTTCGTTAGCGCCAAACTGTAGGGGGTTAACAAAAATACTGGTGATGACAAAATCACCTTGCTTTAGCCCTTGGCTGACTAATTCAATGTGTCCTTCATGCAAATTGCCCATGGTGGGTACAAAAACGATTTTTTTACCGTTTCTTTTTTGTTGCTGAACTACATTTCGCAGCGCTTCTATCGTGTGTACTGTATTCATTGCGTATTTTGTGCTCAGGCTTTAAATGTATGTTCAGTGGCTGGGAATTGCCCGCTTTTCACTGCGTCAACATAGGCTTTAATTGCACCTTCTATTGAATCTGCTTCAGCCATGAAGTTTTTCACGAATTTTGCGCGACGTCCTGGCGTAATTCCCAGTAAGTCATGTAGAACGAGTACCTGGGCATCTGTGCCAGCGCCAGCGCCTATACCAATAACTGGCGCTGAAACGCTGTTAGTGATTTTTTCACCTAACTCACTAGGTACACACTCAAGAAGAATAATATCTGCGCCGGCTTGTTCTTGCGCTTGTGCGTGAGCAACCATTTCATCGGCTTGCGCTGATTCTCTGCCCTGAACTTTGTAACCACCGAGCTTGTTCACTGACTGAGGGGTTAGTCCTAAATGAGCACAAACAGGAATGCCGCGTTCGCTGAGCATATGGATTGTCTCGCATAGCCAGTCACCGCCTTCGATTTTGACCATATGAGCGCCTGCCTGCATAAGCAGTGCTGCATTATCTAGTGCTTGCTCAGGTGTTGCGTAAGACATAAAGGGCATGTCGGTCATGATTAATGCTCCTTGATTACCACGCTTAACGCCTTCTGTGTGATAGATCATTTGTTCCATTGTTACAGGTAGTGTGCTGTCATGCCCCTGTAAAACCATCCCCAGTGAATCGCCTACTAAAATAACATCAATACCCGCAGCACTGACCACATGAGAAAAGGTGGCGTCGTAGCTTGTGATACAAGTGAATTTTTCACCCGCTGCTTTAAAGGCTTTTAAGGTTTGAATGGTTGTAGGCATGTTTGATCCTGTTTATCTGTAGTGACTTTCAAATTATCAGACTCGTTGCTGAGGCTAGAGTATCGGGTTCGTCGCTAGGATTCAATGCGTTGAAGTTGATTGTCAGGGCATATTGCCAATAATGAGCGTAAAGAACTTCCTTTTGGCAGGGTTAGATTTTCATCTAGTTCGAGCAGAGGGCGCAGTACAAAGTCTCGATTCGCTAACTCTTTATGTGGAATGATTAGTTCTTTACTGTCTATAGATAGGTCACCATAAAGCAGAATATCAAGATCGATAGAGCGCTCTCCCCAATGTCTCTTTTTAACTCGCCCCTGATTAAGCTCTATTGCTTGTAGGTGATTGAGTAAGCTGGTGGGAGAAAGCTTTGTTTTTATCAGGGCCACGGCATTAATAAAATCGGGTTGATCTTGAGGGCCTACAGGCTTACTGCTGTAGTATGAGGAGTGAGCTATAAGGGTTGATAAGGGGAGTTTTGATAGTGATTTTATGGCTTGGTCTAATTGTTCTTTCGGGGCGTTAAGGTTGCTGCCAAGCCCAATAAATACCTGAATCTCCTGTTCTTCAATATTTAAGGTATCGGAGTTTTCTGCCATTTTCTATTTCGCTTTCAGGATGTATTACATAAAGACCGCTTAATAAGTGGCCTTTATGTGTTTTCAGTTAGTGCGTTGAGTTCTGTGAATTGCCTGAGTAACGCTTTTTGCGGCGTCTTGGGCGCGGTCCGTGCTCCTTGGCATTACTTGTCATTTTTCGCTGTGAGTGCTCATCTGACTTTTGGTAATCAGTCCACCATTGCCCCAGTCCATCAAGGTTTTCGCCACTCTGCTCTCTGAGTAAAAGGAAGTCATAGCCCGCCCTGAAGCGAGGGTGCTCCGCAAGTAGTTGTGCCTTATTGCCACTTCTCCTGGGGAGTCTAAGCTGCATTTCCCATATTTCCTTCATATTAAGGCTGAAGCGTTTAGGGATGGATGTTGACTTGCACTGCCTGGTAATTACTTTCTGGGAGGCTTGTTGCAGTGCAGGGAACGGTGGTGTGTTATTGCCTTTGAGTTTTTCCCACTCGTCTTCTAGTGTAGGCCATAATAATGCAGCATAAAGAAATGCGGGTGTAACAGGCTTCCTTTGTTTAATGCGCTCGTCAGTATTAACAAGTGCCTGCTCTATCAATTTAAGGTAGCGCTCAGGGCCTTGTTTTAGTGAATGCTCGGAGGCGGGGAATAACTGGCCGAACAGGTTGTAATGTCGTAGCTGCCTAAATGTGTTTAGTGCGTTCCCTGAGAGCATGAGCTTTAGCACTTCGTCAAAAAGTCGTGCTGCAGGGATGTTGCTAAGTAAGGGTGCAAGCTCAAAAATGGGAGCTTCTGTCTTCGTTGCAATAGTGAAATCTAGCTTGGCAGAGAACCGTACTGCGCGGAGCATTCTTACCGGTCTTCACGGTAGCGTTTTTCTGGGTCTCCAATTAAGCGGAGTTCGCGCTTTTTAATGTCTTCCAAGCCACCTGCATAATCATAGATAGTAAAATCTTTTACGCAGTAATAAAGAGCGTTAACGGTAAAGTCGCGTCTAAGGGCGTCTTCTTCCATGGTGCCATAAACATTGTCTCGTAGTAGCATTCCATGTTCAGAACTAGTGCTTTGGTTGGCGCTTAATGCGGGTGCTTCATGGTGTCCTCTGAAGGTGGCTACTTCAATTACTTCACGGCCAAATAGCACGTGTACAAGTTTAAAGCGTCGACCAATAAGGCGTGAGTTTTTGAAAAGCTGATTAACTTCTTCAGGATGTGCATCGGTGGCTATATCAAAGTCTTTTGGGTGCAGGCCTAGTAGTAAATCTCGTACGCCGCCGCCAACAAGGTAAGCCTGATAGTTTGAGTTGTTAAGTCGATACAGTACTTTTAAGGCGGGTGAGCTAATATCTTTACGGGATACCGGGTGATTATCTCTGGGGATGATCTGTAATGTCGCTTTTGGTTTGGCTTGTAACTTTTGTTGTGTTTGCTGCTTTGATTGTGGTTCTTTTGATGTCTTGGCTTGGGTTGCGCCATTCTTGATGCGGTTAAATAGACGCTTTACCTTTTTTACGACCACTTGAGAGATTCCTGAATCTTGTTCGGTTGATGCTCTTTGGCGTGTCGAAAGAGACTCGCTAGTGCAGTTAATGTAACGATTTTACCTGTTTGATAAGCATAAGGCGAATGGTGGGGTGTTTTTAGATGGAATAGCTGGGGGGCGAGAGAAATGAGCTAGCAGGGAAAGCTTTCGCTTTCCCATGCTGAGAAGTTTAGACAGTCACTTATTTTTATTATTGC
>ENA-ORXI01003145-ORXI01003145.1-sediment-metagenome-genome-assembly--contig:-NODE-3145-length-11352-cov-15.738625_pt1 | contig 11352 bp, 14 predicted proteins | sample MGYA00237861_ERZ511468 | MGnify/ENA primary metagenome ERZ511468 (study PRJEB26299, sample SAMN06266213) | sediment metagenome | isolation source: Hudson Canyon methane seep mesocosm | place...
TTTGGAGCGGGAAACGAGGTTCGAACTCGCGACCCCAACCTTGGCAAGGTTGTGCTCTACCACTGAGCTATTCCCGCATAAAATATTTTTTGGAGGCTGCGACCAGAATCGAACTGGTGTAGATGGCTTTGCAGGCCACTGCATAACCACTTTGCTACGCAGCCTTTTCTGAATGTTATCTAATCAAACCATAAAAAAAGCCGCTAAATTGAGGCGGCTTCTTTAAGAATTCTTTGGAGCGGGAAACGAGGTTCGAACTCGCGACCCCAACCTTGGCAAGGTTGTGCTCTACCACTGAGCTATTCCCGCTTTGTAGATTCGAGTATTATAAAGGGATATTATCCCCTGTCAAGACTCATATCAAATTTATTTCAAATTAGCGGTTAATGTCCAACCTTTTCCCCCAACTCGACAATCACCTAGTTCTTGCACCATCTCTACTTTTACAAATAAATTTTGCGTTCCAAATGCACTTTGGAATTCTCTTGCAATCACTTTTGAGCCTGTCGGAGCATTACATAAAATGTCATCATCATTATCAAATGATGCCATTTGACCGGGTATTTTTAAAATTTTTAATGTCGTTGCTGTTAACGCATTAACGGCTTGCAAGGTATAAGTTTCACCAATAGAAATATCCTTTTTTGCTTGCTGTTGCACTGCCCTACGATCATCACCACCAGACATCATAAAAATACCGGCAATAGCAACAACAGCTGCTATGCCACCATAAAATACTTTAGGATTTTCTTCTTTTAATTTTAATAATGGTGGTGGGCTAGACTCAACAGCCGCAGTAGGTGTTGCTTCGGTTGCAGCTTCAGTTGTTTTTTCTTCTTCACTCATTAAAAATTCCCCTTAAGATACTTATTATTATTATTTATTGTATAGCTATCATTAGCTATGATGCTAAGGTTAGCGTGTATTAGCCCTTGTTGCAACGTCTTATTTTATCCGCGTCCTTTTCGCTGCATCATCCCTTTAGAGGGATTATAACCAATGATGGCTAAAATCAAAAATACGATAAAAATTCCGAGGGTAAAAAAACACGCCTCCTGATTAAACTGCTCATACAAGGAAAACCGAATCAATTCGACTGCCTGTGAAAAGGGATTATATTGAGCCAATAAAAATAACCACTCACTCGATTCTTTCAATTTCCAAAGTGGATATAATGCCGTTGACATAAAAAATAAAGGAAAAATGACAAAATTCATCACCCCTGCAAAATTTTCCAATTGTTTCACAAAAGAAGACAGTAACAAACCTAAAGACCCCAACATCAAACCCGTTAAAATTAACACCGGCAACAAATACACATAACCCATTAACGGCGCTTCAATTTCATAACACCATGCAATCGCTAAAAATACATACACTTGTAAAATTGAAACCAATACCCCTGCTAATAATTTAGAGACTAGCAAAAACCAACGTGGCAACGGACTCACTAATAAAATACGCATACTGCCCATTTCACGATCATAGACCATCGATAGTGAACTTTGCATACCGTTAAATAACTGAATCATGCCAATCAAACCCGGCGTAATATACACCTCATATAAAATATAAGTGTCATACGGTGGAATAATCGCAATCCCCAATACTGCCCGAAAACCTGCTGCAAACACAAATAACCAAATCAGTGGTCGTACTAACGCCGATAAAAAACGCTCTTTTTGCTTTAAAAAACGCAATAATTCACGCCCAACAATCCCCCATAAGGCAATCCAATAATGAATTAATCGCATTATTTCTTTCCTTGTGTCAATTTAAAAAACGCATCCTGAATAGTCTTTGCATCAACTGATTTAATCACCTGCTCTACATTCCCTGTCGCTTTGATATTACCTTGATGAATCACCACCACCTCATCTTCCGGATAAATTTCATCCATTAAATGGGTCGCCCATAAAACAGCGGTATTAGACTGTTTCACCAATTCATGCACCTGCTCAACCATCGCTTGCCTGCTAGGCACATCTAAACCAACGGTTGGCTCATCTAACAATAAAAGCTGCGGCTGATGCAATAAAGCTCGGGCAATTTCAACACGCCGCCGATGACCGCCATTTAACTGCCTGACCAACTCATCTTTACGTTCAAACATCGCCAAACATTCTAATTGTTGCTGAATAGCCGACTTAGCAAGCTTTCGGCTGATTCCTTGTAAAGACGCATGATAAAATAAATTTTGCTGTACCGTTAAATCTAAATCTAGCGTGGGCTGCTGAAAAACCACGCCTAATTGTGCGAGTGCTTTTAACGGTTGTTGCTTTAAATCAAAACCTGCTAATGCAATCTGCCCTTCACTATAACTATATAATCGAGTGATTAATGAAAATAAGGTACTTTTTCCTGCCCCATTAGGGCCTAATAAAATACAACATTGCCCCGCTCTGACGACTAAATCAACGTCTTTTAATACTGGTTTCTTGCCATACGCAAACGATAGCTGCTGAATATTTAACGCGGTGTTATTAGTCATTTTTTAACAGCCAAGCCCCAAGGATAACGTCCTACTGCAATGGATTTCGTGACGCGATGCCGCTCTAAATCAATCAAAGAAATATCATGACTCACCCCATTGGTCGTATATAAACGTTTTTCATCCGGTGAAAAGGCTAAATTCCACACTCTGGCTCCCACTAATAAATATTTTTCAACATCATAAGTCTGTGCATTAATCACCGCAACTCGATTTGCTGGGCCTAATGCCACATATGCCCACCGACGCTGGCTATCAATTTTCACACCCACTGGCTGAATTTTCTCCGCGCCAACACCACCAATCTGAAAGCCAGTTCTTTGGGTAATTTCTTTGCTTGCAACATCGAGAATCATCACCGTGCCATCAATTTCCGAAGTAACCCACAACTGCTGACCATCGGCGGTAAAACTTAAGGCTCTTGGACGAGGATCAACCAAAGTATTTTTTACAATTTGATTGGTGTTAGCATCAATCCAATGCAGCATATTAGTGGTTTCTGACGCACTGACAATCCAGCGACCATCAGGACTCACTGCAATCCCTTCAGGCTCCACGCCAACGGCAACCGTCGCAATTGCTTTTGCTGCTTTTAAATCAATCACCGTGACTTGATTATCATCCTCATTCGACACATACATATGCGTGCCAGCAGGATTAATCGCAAAGGTTTCAGGGTCTTCACCCGCAGGTAATTTTCCCGTTACTTGTAAACTATTTGCATCCACGGTAATCACGGTATCATCATCACTGGTGGCAATGTATAAAGTTTGTTCATCAGGGCTTAATTCAATGCCTCGTGGACGCTGACCAATCGCAACGGTTTTAATTAATTTCCCTGCAATCGGATCAACCACTGCAATCGCATTATCTTTTTCCAAACTCACAAAAATAGTTTCAGCGTATATCGTGGTGCTTGCTAATAAACTACTACTTAATACTATTGATTTTAACCACATTTTAATTCCTTATTGTTGACACTGACTTTCAGGCTCATCATAACCTAATGTATCTAATTCATTACTAGGATGTAAAAATCCCTCTAACGGCGGTGCAACCACTAATGATCTCGGTGCTGCTAATAATATTGGCTGACGCAATTGTCCATTCCATGCCCGAAAACTTAACGGTTTACCTTTATAGCCCTGTAATTTAAAACGCCCACTCAATAAATACTGCTTAATACTTTGAGCATCGGTTTTTTTGGTACGCGTAATCACTTCACCTAACGAACGTACTGCCAAATAAGCCGCATAATCTTGTTCTTGCATCACCCGCCCTGCTAAGCGTTTAAAACGATTTTGAATTTGTACTGCTCCCCACTGTTCATGCGTTTTATGCCAAGCGGTTGCAACTAAGCCTTGCGTGCCTATCACTGGACGCGGCAACCAACTACGATAACTGATATATTCACCAAATAAGCCCTGTTCATCCGCCACTACCAATACATCATAGTCAATGCCTTGCGTAAACACTGGAATATCTGACTGTGCCGTACGTCGAGCATCATAACTATGCTGCCATGTTTTTTCAGCCACAATTTTCATACCAAATCGTTTTGCAGCACGTTTAATCGCATCAGCATACAAACTATCTTGCTTAGTCTTGCCTACCACTAAAAACCATTTATTCCAGCGTTTTTTAAGCATATATTGCGCTAAGGCATCGGCTCGCATCGCACGGCTAGGTAATAAATGTAAGGTATCCGCCAAACAATGCTGCGAACGCAAACTATCATCACGCGTCGCCACATCTAATAATAAGGCTTTACCGGCATTAATTTTATGCAGTGCCATTAATTTTTCAGCCGGTAAATTCACCACCACTAATTGAAAACCAGCGGCTAATAATTCGGTAAAAGCTGCTTGAACATCACCCTCTAAAGACACAATTTTTTGTTCTAACTGATAACTCTGCCCTGTAAATTGTCCCGTGGTATTATTATCTTTTAAGCCCAACAAGGCACCTTGCAAACCTTTATTTTTTATAAACGGTTCAAGATTCGATAATGCAGCGGGGGCTTTTAGCTCTTGACTCAAATAAGCAATTTTAATCACTTGTTCTGCCGTCACAATCTGACTGGTGCTTAATAACAGCATGATAAATAAACGATTCAACACTACTATTTACTCACTTATAAAATATTCTGAAAATGTTAAAGAATTTTATCTGAATGCAGCGTATTATGCTAATTCGCTATTGTTTTGGAGACCGACCATGCCTATTCTCAGTTCACTATTCATTTACCCGATTAAATCGCTTGCCGGGTTTGCGGTCAATCAATGGCCTGTGGTTGCGACCGGTTTCCAATATGATCGCCAATGGATGTTAGTTGATGAGCAGCGGCAATTTTTATCACAACGCCGCCTCCCGCAAATGGCACTACTGCAAACACGAATACAGGCACAACAACTCATCGTTTCCGCGCCACAACAAGACGATTTAATCCTTGAGTTGAATCCCAAAACTAATGTTTCAACCACTATCACTGTATGGCATGATAGTTATGAGGCTCAATTAATCAGTGAAGCAGCCAATCAATGGTTTAGCCAAGCTCTGAATACGCCCTGCCAATTAGTTTATCAACCGACAAACACTATCCGCCAAGTAGACCCAAATTATGCTAATCCCGAAGATAATACTGCCTTTAGTGATGGCTTCCCATTTTTAATCACCACTGAAGCCTCTTTAGCTCTACTCAATCAACAAATGGGCTTAAACTTATCTATGCAACGTTTTCGCCCCAACTTAGTCATCAGTGATTGTGAAAGCTATGCAGAAGATACATGGCGTGAACTACAAATAGCTCATATTAATTTTCGTTTACCAAAACCCTGCTCACGTTGTTCAGTCCCTCAAATTAACCCTAAAACCGCTTTAAATGATAAAGAACCTTTACGCACGCTATCCCGTACCCGACAATATAATAATAAAGTCTATTTTGGTCAAAATGCCCTACACGATACAGTAGGCTTATTAAACACTGGCGATGAGGTGCTTATTATGAAAACCGGTGCATCCCAACCACCGCTTAAAAATGATAACTTAGCTCCATTCTAAAATGACTGTCTTTGCGTAAAAAATAAGCCAGCTCATCAGCCGGTGCTCCATTAAAAAATCGGGCTTCTATTTCAAATTTAAAATTTTCAAAGAAACGCCGACTCGCTTCAATATTATAGAATTGGGCTTGGCTGGTTCTATCAATAATCACCCCTGCTAAAATTTGTGTATCTTGAATATCATTTAAAGCAAACCGAAAACCAACAAAAAAATCATCTTCAAATAAACTCGGTGAATTTTTGCCCCGACTATCATATAAATACTCCCCTAACACACCAATATCTAAACCCGTCTCCGCAATATCGAAAAAAGTGTATTCCAAGCCCGCCGTGGTTGCAAAACTTGTATCTTGCTCACTCACTCTGACAATCGCTTCCCATTTCCACAGCCAACTATCATAAGTTGCCTGCACATCTAAACTAGTTTGGTTAATATTTTCATAATACGCGACTAAATCCGCTCCGGTTGCATTCGGTATCACCTTAAAAATCGGTTCACGACTAGTACCATAAAAATGAGCAACCCCCACATCCCATTCATCAATTGAATGCGACCAACGCAACGCATAGGCAACATGACGCTCAAAAGCATTTTTATCATAACCTGATAAACTGGTATTAATAGCTAATTGCGGTCTTAATCGCCCTTCCACACCTGAAAAGGTACGTTCACGAAAACCGGCTAATAAAAACGCATCGACCGTCCCCCAATCTGCAATCCATGCAAAATTAATCATCGGCTGACCTAACTTATCTTCACCATCGCTATTTTCAACCGTATCCCGCTGATTAATCACATCAACTAAATGATTTGATTCCGTGACCCCCCAAAACACCTTGCGAATCCCTAAGCGTAATTCCCAATTTTCTGCGGCTTTAACATAAGTTAATTCGCGTATATCAAAATGCGTACGCCGACTATCATGTTCTGAGCCTCGAAAAAAAGGCACAAATGCAATTACTTGATCGCCATTATCCCAATCATGTGAAAATTCAGCCTCAACCACGCCTGAAAGATAATGCTGATGTTGTTCAGCATACAAAGGCTCATCAATAAACGCCAAGCTTTCTAAGCCCACATACCCTGAATAATCCCACGCCATAGCCGGACTTATTGCCAGACTTAATAGCCACGCTAATTGTTTTTTGTGCCATTTCATCAATCATTACTCCCTTTATTATTTGATAACAATATTTTAACGCATTTTATTCTGCCGCTTTCTTTAATGATAAAATAATCATTTTTATTATCTGAGCTTGCATGTGACCCCAACTTTACCCCGTATTGCATTAACCGCTGGTGAACCGGCTGGCATTGGCATTGATTTAGTGATTCAACTGGCTCAACAGCCATTAGACTGTCAACTGATTGTAATTGCTGATCCTGAATTGCTCATCGCTCGTGCGAAACAGTTAAACTTACCCTTACACATTCATTATTTTGATAGCCATCAACCGATTACTCAAAATAAAGCCCAAAACTTAACCGTGTTATCCGCTCATTTAGCCGAAGCAAGTCACTGTGGGCAACTCAATAGTAGTAATGCCGCTTATGTCTTAGAAACTTTAACCATTGCGACCGAAGGCTGTCTTAGCGGCTTATTCGATGCCATGGTCACTGCTCCCGTGCATAAAGGGATTATTAATGATGCCGGTTTTGCGTTTACAGGGCATACTGAATTTATTGCTAATATTACCGGCGGGCATCCGGTGATGATGTTAGCCACTGAAGGGCTACGCGTTGCCTTAGCCACCACGCATTTACCGTTATCCAAAGTCAGTGATGCGATTACCCCGACTAATTTAAAAACCGTGCTGGAATTATTGCACCGCGATTTACAACAACGCTTTGCGATTAAAAATCCGCATATTCTAGTCTGTGGTCTCAATCCCCATGCAGGTGAAGATGGCTATCTAGGCAATGAAGAAATTGATGTCATTAATCCGGTACTCGAACAATGCCGCCAACAAGGTATGAATTTAACCGGGGCTTTGCCTGCTGATAGTTTATTTACGCCTAAATATCTTGAACAAGCCGATGCGGTATTAGCCATGTATCATGACCAAGGCTTACCAGTATTGAAATATAAAGGCTTTGGCAATGCCGTTAATATCACGCTAGGCTTACCCATTATTCGCACCTCCGTTGACCACGGCACCGCTCTTGACCTTGCTGGCACAGGAAAAGCGAATGTTAGTAGCTTACAATATGCCTTACACACTGCTCTTACGATGATTAACAACACACACTAATAAACATGGCACAACATAAAGCACGCAAACGTTTCGGACAAAATTTTTTACACGACCACCATATTATTAGTAATATTCTTGGCTCGCTTGAATATACACAACCTCAACACTGGGTAGAAATTGGCCCCGGACAAGGTGCTTTAACCGAATCCTTGTTACAGGATGGCATACAATTAGATGTTGTAGAGCTTGATAGAGATTTGGTGCGGTTTTTAGGCAATAAATTTGCAGATTACGCCAATTTAACCATCCACAGCTCAGATGCCTTGCGTTTTGATTTTGCCAGCCTCAGCCATAACAATGAAAAAATCCATATTTTAGGCAATTTACCCTACAATATTTCCACGCCGTTAATGTTTCACTTATTAGAAAATACGCCGCTGATTGCTGATATGACTTTTATGCTACAAAAAGAGGTGGTTGATAGAATTTGTGCGGAGCCCGGCAGTAAAAAATATGGGCGACTCAGTGTGATGATGCAATATTATTGTGAAACCGATCATTTATTTGATGTGCCGCCGGAAAGCTTTAATCCTGCTCCCAAAGTGATGTCCTCAATTGTGCGATTAACACCGCATGAACAAGCACCGGTTGAAATAGAATCAATCGCTACACTCAATACCGTTGTCACTGCGGCTTTTTCACAACGCCGTAAAACGTTACGCAATTCACTGAAAAAACTTATTCTCGAAACGAATATTATCGCCTTAGATATTGACCCTGTACGCCGTGCCGAAACACTTTCACTGGCTGAATTTGCTAATATTAGCGAGTTTGTACTCAATAATCCTTTAGAAGAAATTGAAGAAACACCATAATGCTCCGTTTTAGTGCTAATCTCAGTTTATTATTTACCGAACTACCGTTAATACAACGCTTTCAAGCCGCCAAACAAGCGGGATTTGATGCGGTTGAAATTCAATTTCCTTATGAATTAACCGCTGCAGCGATACGACATGAATTAAACCAACATCAATTAAAATTAGTGTTATTTAATGTCGCGGCGGATGATTTATTGCAGGGTGGAGAAGGACTTGCTGCTGTACCTGAAAAACAGGCTGATTTTAAACGTGCCATTGCCGAGGCAGTCGCTTATGCAAACATATTACAACCTGACGCGATTAATATTTTAGCCGGTTGTTGCTTTGAACACTCACGTTTAACCGCCTATGAAGCCACCTTTAAAGAAAATCTGCGTTATGCACTGGAGCACTTTTCGCCTTTAGGCATTAATACCGTTTTTGAAGCCATTAACACAGTGGATATGCCTGATTTTATTATCTCTAGTAGTCAACACATGTTAGCACTATTAGCTGAAATCAATCACCCCAAATTATTGATGCAATATGATTGCTACCATATGCAAACAATGCAGGAAGAAAATTTAGCGGATTTTATTAGCCGTCATGCACATCAAATTGGGCATATTCAATTTGCAGATAGCCCGCATCGTCATGAGCCGAATACCGGTGATATGGACTACAGCCTTTTATTTAATGCTATTAAAGATTCTAATTATCAGGGCTGGGTAGGGGCTGAATATAAACCATTACATAACACGCTGGCATCATTAGAGTGGCTTAGGAATATCTAAAAATAACCTTTATTGAGTGCTTATAATTTTAGTCTACGTTTAAAAAATGAACCTACCATATCACTTGATAGTGTAATCAAAAAGTTAAAAGCCAATGACTTACTATAGGGTAGAGCTAAAAAAAACAGCTTGGGAACGATAAATTTATTACACGCTATAAAATAAGACCTATCATAAGTCTTATTTTAAATCTTAATGGGGTTGATAATAATGAATCATATAAAAAATATTTTAGCGGATAGTTCGGCAAGTATTTCTGAATTGAAAAAAAATCCAATGGCTATTGTTTCTGAGGGAGATGGCTTTCCTATTGCAATACTCAATCATAACCAGCCTGTATTTTATTGTGTTCCAGCAGCCACTTGGGAATTAATTTTTGATCGACTTGAAGACATTGAATTAGCCAGCATTGCTAATAGTCGTATAGGGGGCGAAACAGTAGAGGTGAGCCTAGATGAGCTTTAAGCTTAAATTTGATAAACGAGCACTTAAAGGGTGGAATAAATTAATGAGAAAATCCGTGTTAAAATACTTTTAAAAGTACTCTTTAGGATGTGATTATGATTATTTCTGCAAACGATGTTAAAACAAAAGGCGTTTCATTTTTTGGAAAAATGCTTGAAAAAGCCGATGAACTTGTCATTAATGTACGGGGAAAAAATAAATATGTAGTGCTGGAGGTCGAACGTTATAACGAGTTTAGACAACAAGAGCTTGACCTTGCCCACATGAAAACAATGCAAGATATCAAAGAGGGGCGTTATAAAGTTCAAACGGCGGCAGAACATATTAAAGAGTTGATGGATGAGTTATAAGATCATTAGAACGGATGAGTATTTTAAAAAGCTAAAAAAATTTATTAAAAAGCATCCCGATGCATTAGAGCGATATGTTAAAGCCATTGAGTTGCTTGAAATTGATCCCTTTCACCCGTCATTAAGATTACACAAACTTCAGGGTAAATTAAATACATTTCATAGTATTTCAATTAATTTAAAATATCGCATTGTGATTGATTTTATTTTGACAGAGCAAGAGATAATACCGGTCGATATCGGCACGCACGATGAAGTTTATTAAAACCCCCAGCCTTAACATGCAGTTAAATAAGGGCTACCGTTTCGACTTCATCTAAATTAAAATGTTGTTTAGCCTGCCAAAGATTATAGTGACTTTGCATCGCCAACCAACTTTCAGGGCTACGCCCTAATGTTTTTGAAAGTCTTAATGCCATGCGAATTTTTCGTGTGATGCAATATGGTTTATTTTTATCTTTCTAACAGGAAAAAAAAGCCCCGACATCGCGCTGCCGAGGATTTTATCCATCATCAAACAAATCAAGCTGCCTGACCCCTTAATTTTTTACCATCAAACATAAAAAAACCTCATAATAATGAGGTTCCTTAAATATCTATTCTCCAAGCAAAAACTTGGTAATAAACTACATAAAACTAATTAACACCAACCTACTGCAGTACATGTTCCTGTTTTAGCCCATGTCACTTTACCACCAGCAAGAGTACCAGTTAAAATATATGTTTTATCAGCATCCCCTATATTTTGACTAGTTGCAGTAATAACCACCTTACCAGCGACACCAGCTGTAACATCAATACTAGCAACTAAACCTGTGGCAGCAGCAAGGTCATTTACCCCATTCTCTCCATCAATACACGATGTATTCATAACAAAAGCTCCTCCGCCAGCAGGACCATTCCCCATTTGACCACATAAATCAACAGCCGCTTTTTGTGCTGAAGTAGCAAGTACTACCTCAGAAAATTTTGCTTTATTCATATAAGTACTATAGGCAGGTAATGCAATACTTGCCAAAATACCAATAATCGCTACAACGATCATTAGCTCGATTAATGTAAAACCTTTTTGGACTTGTTGTTTCATAGTCATGTTTTTCATGATAATCACCTTAAAATAAAAAAATAAAAAATTTGTAC
>ENA-ORXI01003148-ORXI01003148.1-sediment-metagenome-genome-assembly--contig:-NODE-3148-length-11345-cov-7.086173_pt1 | contig 11345 bp, 9 predicted proteins | sample MGYA00237861_ERZ511468 | MGnify/ENA primary metagenome ERZ511468 (study PRJEB26299, sample SAMN06266213) | sediment metagenome | isolation source: Hudson Canyon methane seep mesocosm | place: USA:Hudson...
AATACTAATGCTGTTGTCAGGCGTATAATGTCGCGCGGCGTAAAGTGCTCTCCAGCGGTTTCATTAGAGCCTTCAGCAAAGCGTCTGATCAGTTCTTCAAACACTAAACCCATATCATGATTAGAGATTGCTTTAGGACTTAAATCAGTTTGCCTGACTTTTTGGACGATTTTATAGAGTAAATCGGCATCATTAAGCTGGCCGATAAACTCGGCAAAGTTAAAGTATTCAAATATTTCACGCGCATCTTTTGAAAAACCTTGGATATAGGACTCGAGGTTATCTTTAATGCCAGCTTCACCCAACTTGGATAGGTCCATTTTTGAGGTGTTGAAGAATGATAAACCGCTAGTTGCGCGTAATAACATTTTTTCTTGCGCTTCTTCGGGTAAGCCCATCGCTTGAACTTTGTCATATTCTGCTAAGACGGCTTCTTTACTATCCTCTAACACGCCCTCTAAGCGACGTAATAAAGTGAAGGGTAAAATAACGCGACCATATTGGCTTTGTTTGAAATCACCGCGCAGTAGGTCGGCAAGAGACCAAATAAAGGACGCTAGATTGTTGGGAGTTTGGGTCATGGGTTACGTTTTTTGTAGCTGTTGTTATCAATTTTCTGAGCTTTTATTAATCTGAGGTAATTGTTTTTAGAAGCATTAGTAACATCTAACCTTTCAGGATAAACTCAATAAACTTGCCGCCACTTTTTCCATACCCGCAGGATACTTTTCCAACTAATTATCTAAACAAGTCGGACATAATAATTAGTTTTTATGTCGATTACTTAGCTGCACTAAAGCTTCTGTTAATACAGATTTTATAAATGCATCCGATTTACCAAAAAACGTACTTCCTAACAAATGACTAGCAAACGCAGTAACATCCATTCCTAGTCGAGTTTTTTTCTCTTTAATTTCATCATTTTCATCCTGCTCCTCCCTAGGTAAAGATGTAGCTTCCTGTTTATAGCTATTAATCACTGCTTTAATTTCTTCAAGCTTAAGGTTTTTATCCTTAATTTTTCTATAAACATCCTCTGCAATTTCTTTATTTTTTGGTGCAGATATAAGATACCCAGCAGAAACAGGAATTCCTTCTAGCGTTCGATCGCCATGAAAAAACCTGGCTAAGTTAATTAATTTTCCTGTATTACTACTATTTAGTTCCGTAAAGTTTACGGAAAGCCATTGGCCAAACTCTATGTTTGATTGAAACCTATCTCTTGCTTCCAGTAATATTTGCCCTTTAAACAGCTGGCTTTGATAATCAATTTCTTTATATCTAACAGCTAGCTCTTCTAATGTTAATTTTTTCAATAAATTCGCATCAAAAGGGTCTACTGGATCAGGAATATAATTTTCAGAATTCGCTATAAATTCTTGTGTTGTTTCGGGCAATTCGCCTTTAATAGGCCGTGCAATTTTCCCTATCGCCATTACTTTAATACCTCGTTCATTAGTTCTATAAATTGAGAAACTGCTTTTTCGTTAGTTGTTTCAGTAATACCTTGCCCAGTACAGCTAATATCAGACCAAACTTTTCGGGCAGTAATAAAACCTTTAGCTAAAGTAACGTAATCATAATCCGCAATCAACGCTGCTATTGCTTCACGAGCTTCATCCGTATCTTTTATGCGCGGATTTGAATTTACTCCAGTTAAAACAATAACGGCTCGTAACCCTTCATTTTGTACTTTAGCTTCTTCTAAAGATCTCAATGACTGATTAAGTGTCATTAAACTGATATTTGATGGAAACACAGGCACAATAACCAAATCACTAACGAGCAAAGCATACCGACCACTTGCATCATTTTTACCACCACAATCACAAATTAAATGCTCATACTTAGATGATAATTCTTTTAGTGATGAATAAACTGTCGTTCCTGATTTTTCAACGGTAGGGATTGATGTTAGTGAGTGATCAGCATCACGATATTCCATCCAAATAACCGCTGATTTTTGTGAATCTAAATCACAAAGTAAAACATCAACTCCTTTATTTTTAAGGTATACCCCTGCTGAAACAGCAATACTTGTTTTTGTTGATGATTTTGTAGCAAAAATAGTAGTAATCATAATTAGTATTTTGTAGTGACTCTCAGTATTTTCAGGAATAAATCTATCTTACCGCGTCCTTCATAGCTTTTATTAAGCGCTGTTTAACCTCTTCCGTTTTTTCTCCAGGTCGAGCATGTTGTTGAATTTCTTTTTCAGTCACATGCTTAGGCAACTTAGCAGGTGCTTTATTTTCTTTCGGTGGTTCTTTTCGGGTAAACATGACAATATCATCTTTCATTGAGATATTGTATTCAGGTAGGTGGTTGGTTTCAGCTACTTTATTGATATTAAAACGCAGTTTATTCAGTGGTGAATTTGATCCTATTTTATCTTTTAATTTATCTAGACTTATTTTCCAGACCACTTGATTACCACAATGCTTCCTAGCTATTTCATATAAGCGACGCTCAGTAGGCTTCCTAAGTTTAAAATAATCCTTATCAATGCTTAGTACAGCATTGCCTAATACTGAATTATAAAACCAATCAGAAAGAACAACTTCCACTGCCACCATACGACCATCCTTACCTTCTTTAACAATATGCCAACTATCAATTAAGCCAAATTCAGAAAGCACCTCTTTACCATTGGTTTTTATGTCTGTTTCAATTCGGGTACCACTTAGCCTTTCTAACCCATCTTTTAATTGAATATATGACTTTCCATTAATCGTTTTATTGGTTGAACTTAGGTAATCGTAAGCAGTAAAACGAACTCTACTCGAGATGCGTTCGCCGTTGTTTTTTGCATTCATCAAACAAGAAGTAAGGTAAAGTAATATATCCTTGTCGTGAATAGTAGCTAGACCTGTGTAACTAGGTTTTATTTTGATGATGTTACCATTGTACTGATACACCAACATCCTGTGATCAGGCTTGGTGGATAAACTAAATACAGGGTGCTCCATTGACGCAGAGTCATCCTTGTAAGTATCAAAGACATCACAGATAAAAAAATCCGTTTGTTTATGCTTATCAGAAGCAAGAAAGTCAGCCATAACTATTGAGGTATCAGGAACAAAATCTTATGATGCACTATACAATACTATTGTGGTATCAGGAATAGTTTATTTATTTTTATGTGTTTACAGCCAAAAATAGAGCTAAAAAATATTATTGTGACTTTAGGAACAGCCATTGTGACTTTGGGAACAAACTATAGTGACTTTAGGAACAGTTTTTTTATTTTTATGCATTTACAACCCAAAAAAGAGCTAAAAAATCTTATTGTGACTTTGGGAACGCTGATTGTGACTTTAGGAACGCTCTATTGTGACTTTGGGAACAAGCTACTGTGACTTTAGGAACGCTCTATTGTGACTTTGGGAATAGGAATTTTCTTACAAGTCACTAATGTAGAGGATTACAGAGCTTTTTTTTACCCTGTAACTTATATTAACTATCTTTTAACTTATCTAACTTAGGTAATTTTTTATTTTTTCTCTTTTAAAAGCAAAAACCACACTAATAAAATCTAAGAAAAACCCTTTATCATTTCATACAGGGTTTCTTGTTTAAAAATACTCATGAAATACCTATCATGACAATTCAACTCAGAGAGGGGGGATTGTCTTGAAACATTTTTTTGGCATTAATGAATATCAATATCGACAAAAAAAGACACGACAAGCAATTTCTATTAATAGCAACGAGTTGATTAATGGCCATTTGTTGTTAACAGGCATGTCCGGGACAGGAAAAAGCTACCAAGCGACACGATTAATACAAAGTGCCTTACAACAAAAAATAGAAGTGGATATTTTTGATGTTCATAACGAACTAGAACAACACAACGCCGTTTCTGCTATTTATTCAGAAGCCACCCATTTTGGCTATAATCCTCTTAAATTAAGTCATGATCGGCATTCAGGGGGCGTGAGACGACGTATTAATGAAATAATCCGTATAATCAATGCCTCCAGTCGAGCATTAGGCTCTAAACAAGAGACTGCGTTAAGAAATTTACTGAACGATGTTTATTTGCTCAATGGTTGTTATGACACGCATCCTCAATCATGGATAAAAAAAGAGATTACTGAAAAAGTAAGAGATCAGTTAATCGACCAGCAGGACTACCTAACGCTAAAAACGTATTATCCAACGATTGATGATTTACTGAACTATGCCGAGCATAAGTTAAAAGCGTTATATTTGGGTGCTAATAACCAATCCATTAGTACTTTAGATAAGGTCAATAAATTAACCCTCAGTTTGAATCGTGCCCTGCAAAAACATCAGTCTTCAAGCAATGATACCGATATTGAAAAAACACGAAAATCTTTAGAAGCGGCAAAATTAAAAGTTACAGCAGAATTTACAACCTATGTAGAGACCATTGAATCAGGTCGCGAACTGAGTGATGTGATGAAATATAACAGCAAGGATGTCTTACAAAGCACTATTGAACGACTTAATAACCTTAATGCATCAGGTATATTCAGACCTAATCCACCGCCTTTTGGCGATTCTAAAGGCCGCTGTCACCAATTAAAGAATCTTAGCGACGATGAGCAAGTGATGTTTGTTTATTTGCGCTTAGAAGAGATTTTTAGGCGATGTCGGGATTCTGGCGTTAAACCGGATGTGCAGCATATTGTTTTCTTAGACGAAGCCCATAAATTTATTCGCGATGATCCGGCTAATATTATTAATATCATTGCTAAAGAAGGGCGTAAGTTTGGTTTGGCTTTATGGTGCGCTTCGCAATCACCGACACATTTTTCTGAAGATTTCTTAACCAATTGCGGTACGACGATTTTACTTGGCATCCATTCAAGTTATTGGGAAATGGCTAGCCGTAAATTACGTATTGAGCCCTCGGTTTTAAAATATATCCGTCCACAGCATGTCGCAGCGATTAAACTTCAACACAAAGGCAGCATGGAGTCTAAATTTATTAATGCACTCATTAATGAGGCGGAAATAAGCTGGGATTCAGATGCATAAGTTATTAAGTCGCTTATTCATAAAAACCCCGCCACCTAAAGCGATTACAGACCCTATAAAACCAGCCCCGGCTATTCCAGGGATACTGACAGTGCTATCAGTCGAGAAATTGTTAGTGCCTCATTTAGGCCGTTTAGCCCACATTAAAGAATTAGCCGGTTTATCGGAAGCTAATTTTGCCCGGCTTTATCAAAAAAGCATTGATAATTTTGCTCGCTTTGTTCAATTATTGCCTGCCTCAGAAATACATCATCACGCCCACCAAGGAGGTCTGTTAGAGCATACCTTGGAAGTTTGTGTGATGGCGTTAAAAATTCGTCGCTCTTATGTGTTATCTGCTAACGGCAGTGCCGAGGAGGTTTCTGCACAACAAGATATGTGGACTTATGCGGTATTTTTGGCAGCACTTTGTCATGACTTAGCCAAACCTGTCATACATCAAATAATCACGGTTTATGATCAAGACCATCAAGCACAGCAATGGGTGCCGTGGCAGGGGGTTTTAGATGAGCAAGGGACTTGGTATCTTTATCAATTTTCCAGGAAAAGAGTTTCCCAAATACCTGAAAAATCAGCCCCGTTACTCACCTATAAAATTATTCCTGATGAGGGGATGGCGTGGCTCAGTCATCAACCGACTGTTTTAATGCAATGGTTAGCCAGTGTTTCGGGGGATGCTGACAACGCAGGCTCTATTGGGGAAATTATTTCCCTCGCAGATCGTAAATCCATTGCCAGTAATTTAGGCGCTGAATCGAATAACAACGCTATTGCTAAACCCTTACATGAAAAAATAATCACCTCATTACGTTATTTATTACAGGATGGCGTCATAACTCTAAACTGTCAGTCTGCTGCTGGGTGGATTAAAGATGAACATTGCTGGCTACTAGGTAAACGTACCCTCAATAGTCTTCGTGCGCAGCTTGTTGAAGAAGGACATTTAGCTTTGCCGTCCAGTAATGGGCCAATATACAATCTTCTCCAAGCGCAGGGAGTGTTGTCGCCATTTGAAGGTGAATCCGCGCTTTTTAAAGTGACTGTAAGTCATGAAGATTGGTGTCATAAAGCGGTCACGGTGATGAAGATTCCGGTCTCTAAACTATGGAATCATCCTGATCATCAGCCTGATCAATTTGCAGGCTCTTTAATACCGTATGTAGACTCTCAGGAACCCGAGATAGAAAAAGCGAGTGCTTTAGAGGCATCGGATTGTATTGCTCAGGATAGAAACGTAATCACAGACACTGAACAGGCCCCAATAGCCGAGATATACCCTGAAATAATGCCTGAATTACCTGAAGAATTAGACCCGCTTGATTTTTTGGCATTTTTTCCATCAACAGAAGATAAGGTCTCTGCTTATACCGCCGCTACAAATCCCGCACCGATACCACGACTATCACAACAAGTATTACTCGAAAATACGGCAGCGATAACCAGTCAAAAAAGTGATAAAAAAGCGATATTAAATAACAACATAGAAATAATAAGCCAGGGAAGCGAACCGAAAGATCAAGCATTTTTTTTGTGGTTACGAACAGGCATCAAAGAAGGTAGAATAAAAACCAATATCGCAAAAGCACGTGTTCATACTGTGCAGGATGGCGTTATCTTAATCACGCCCGGTATCTTTCAAGATTTTTCTATCGCCGTTGATAATGAAATGGATTGGCAAGCAATTCAAAAAATTGTTTTAAAAAAAAAGCGACATACGCGAGGTGAGACGGGACTCAATGTTATGCGCTTTACCGTTCAAGGACAGAATCGGCAATCAGTCGTTAGTGCTATCTTTTTTAAAGACCTATCGCTTATTTTTGGAGCCATCACTCCGCCCAGTCAAAGTCCTCACATCATCAAAATAAGTTAACTTTCAATGGGGATTCGCAATGGATACTTTAAAAATATTAACGGTTTTTTCTTTCTTTTTTATGCCGCCTTTATGGGCGGATGACTTAACGGATCTTTACGGTGACACCATCATGTTAGCGTCGGGTTACGAGCAGTTAGTAAAAGAGTCACCATCTTCGGTTTATGTCATTAACTCAGAAGAGATAGAAGCCATCGGTGCAATAACACTAGACGAAGTGTTAGAGACGGTGCCAGGCATCCATGTGTCCTATGCGAACGGCTTTTTCCCTGTATATGTGATACGCGGTATGGGATCGGAGGTTAATTCGGCGGTTTTGATGTACTTAGACGGTATTCCCATTAATAGCGCGGTAGAAGGTAGCCCTGAGTTTTCCTTAAGCCATTTAACAAAAAATATAGAGCGTATAGAAATTATTAAAGGGCCAGGTTCCGCTCTTTATGGTGCTAATGCCTTTTCAGGGGTGATTAATATCATTACCAAGCAACGCACTGGCACGGATATGGGAACCTTTGTCGGCAGTTTAGATACCTATGGCGGCTGGCTTAATCATGGCTTTAAGTCCCATGATATAAAAGTGAATTTTTCGGCACAAGGATCAACGACGAACGGCAGCCAAGGTATCGTTAACCGTGATCGGCAAACTTTAATTGATGATGCGTTTAATACCAACGCCTCTTTAGCCCCTAGTTCGATTAATAACGGCAAGGAAGAAGTCGATATTAAGCTTTCGGCACGCTATAAGAAGCAAGCTGAATTATACTTACGCTATATCCATAATAAAACTCAAAATGGTGTCGGTATAGCGAAAGCGCTAGATAATGAGGGGTCTATACAAAGCGATAGCTGGATAACAGGATTAAAATTAAGATTTGGGCCGACGGACTGGCAAACAACCTTGGATTTGAATTACACCGGTTATGTGTTTAATGCTCAGGCCAATATGTTTCCACAAGGCGCAATGGGTGGATTATTTGTTGATCCGGTTATCGATAACTTGGGATACACTTCGCATATTGTATCGACTCAGCTAGCGACGCTGTACGAAAGAATAGAGAACCATAAAATTCATGTCGGGGCAGGCTTTAAATATGATCAGGCGACGGGCATCTATGAAGAGCGTAATTTTATTCAAGGCCCTTTGAATTCGCTGCTGCCTATTGGACCTGTTCAAGATGTTCAAGAGATTGGTGTACCTGCTTTTGCTAACAATACCTCACGCTCTAATGGTTATGGTTTTGTGCAGGATGAGTGGAATTTCTTAAATGATTTTAGTCTAACGACAGGGCTTAGGTTAGACTATTTTTCTGACTTCGGCTTAACTGTTAACCCAAGAGCGAGTTTAATTTGGAATGCTTCTTATTCGCTCACAACAAAATTAATGTATGGACGCGCGTTTAGGGCACCTTCATTCCTTGAAATGTACTCGAATCAGGGCATTGCGATAACGGGAAACCCTGATTTGGAACCGGAAACAACACAAACCGTCGAGTGGTCTATCGATAAGCAATGGGCTTATAACTTTAAAACCCAGCTGAATTTATTTTGGTATGAAACGGATAATTTAATTACCGAAAGTGTCTTCGTCGATACGATGACGCAATCTGAAAGTCATGTTTTTATTAATTCTGAAGGTGCTAATACGTATGGGGTCGAGGTGGATGCCAATTATCAAGTTTTGGAAAACCTAACTGTAGATATGAACTATACGTATTTAAAAATAGACCCTAAAAATACAACCAAAGATGTGTTTATTATAACGGCGCCAGAACATCAAGTCTTTGCGGCGATCAATTGGGAATTTATACCGAATTGGTCAACCAACTTACGTTCCACATCGATTATAGGCAGAGAGCGTTCTTCGTTAGATTCGCGCTCGTCGATAGCGGATTATACGCTGCTTGATTTTACTTTACGGGGTCAAAAGGTGCTGGGATATTTTGATTTGACGTTTAAAGTTAACAATTTACTCGGTGCAAATGTGAGATACCCCAGTACGGACGGCACTTCTATACCTGGGGATTACCCGATAAATGACCGTACGTTTATGGGCATTATTTCCGTTAAACTATAAGAGAAAGACAATGAGTGAAAAAAAATGCCCCTTTAAGGATCTTCTTGAGCCCCGTGGGGATGATGGTTACCCTTTTATTAATTCATTTCCAGATGTTGCTTGGAACATTTTGGCTTTTTTAGTTAAAACCCGTGATAAGTATGGCGATATAGCAAAATTCAAAATCTTTGGCTTTACTGATTATTTAGTGAGTCACCCTGATGATGTTGCCCAAGTATTTAAAGAGGAGAAAGACGGCCATTACATGAAAAAGAAGTTTCATGAGGTCTTTTATCCTGCCTTTGGTAATGGTTTGTTTAATAGTTATGGTCAGGACTGGGAGCAGCAAAGAAAACAATTACAGCCCTTTTTTAATAAATCCAAAGTATCCGAGTGGTTCCCTTTGGTGGTCGATGAGTCATTAAAGCAGTTTCAGGAGATCAGTGACCGTTCAGCGATCAATGCTGAAAATGTTATTCAGCCGTTGATGCAAAGTATTATGAGCCATATTCTTTTTGGCTTGAAACCAGAAGATAAAACCTCTCAACAATTGATTCAGGCCATCGAATTCGTTAGTGAAAAACTGGCGGATCACGGCGTGAAATCTTTAGTCTTTAATGGGTTGCTCAATAAATTACCGACACCCGGTAACTTAAAATATAAAGCGGCTTTAAAGGTCATTGATAACAGTATTCGCGAAATATCTGAGAATGAAAGCCGGGATACAGAAAATGCACTGTTACCTTTGTTTGCGCAATTTATGAATCCTAAAGAATTAAGGGATCAGTTGTTTACGCTTTATTTTGCCGGACAAGAAACGACAATCAGTACTCTTTTGTGGGTCTTGTATTATTTAGCGCAACATCCAGAGCATCAAGCCCGCGCGCGTGCTGAGGTGGTAGAGGGCTGGCCGACAAAGAAGGCGGTGCACTTTGCAGCGTTAGATCGTTTTGTGTTTCTTAATGCGGCGATTGATGAGGCCATGCGTTTAGCGCCCGCCGCGTACGTTACTTACCGGGATGTAACTCAAGATACGCAGCTGGGTGCTTACAAACTTAAGGAAGAGGGCTTGGTCACATTGTCTATGTATGTCACGCACCGGCACCCTGATTTATGGGAAGATCCGCTGGAATATAAACCGGAAAGATTTTTGAATAGAACGAATAAAGGCTATACCTTTTATCCTTATGGCGGCGGGATGCGTATGTGTATTGGTATGCATCTAGCGCGTATGGAAATAACGACGATTATGGCCTTATTTCTTCGTGCCTTTGAATTTAAACTCAAGCCGGGTGCAAAAGTTAAACCCGTTACGCACCTGACATTAAAACCTAAACATGGCATCCCGCTATTAATTAACTCTCTGGACTTTATAAAAACCGATGAAAATACTACTCGCTAGCTCATCACTGGATACATTTCATAAAGTAAATTCACTCTTTAAAGAGCACAGCCTGGATTTTGTTGAGACAGGTGAGGATCTGTTTTCTACATTAGAGAGCAATGCGTATGATTGTTTGATCACCGATGCTCAATTAATCGATACCGACATCTGGAGCATGGCAAGGCATATCACTTTAAATATTAAGGCCATCAAGGGGGATCGCTTACCTATTTTTTTGATCGATGCGGGAAACTCAAAACACACGACTCTATTAGCCGCAAACCATGATATTAAAACGCTAGATCTATCTCAGCCGATTAATCTAGCGCATTTAATCGCGAGTGAGGGCAAAGACAAGCCCAGTATTTTGTTGGTTGAGGATAATATAGGCATTGCTAAGGGCATGCGGATTACCTTAGAGAAGGCATACGATGTCGATGTGTGTCATTCAGGGGAGGAGGGCGTTTTATGCTGGAAAAAGAAAAAGCATACATTAATCTTACTGGATTTAATGCTCTCAGGTAGTTCGGGTGAAGATGTTTTGCATGAGATACGTGCGATCAATCCTAGCCAATGTATTGTGATTGTCTCGGCAAGATCAGAACGAGATATTCAGCAGAAATTGATTTTATTGGGAGCGAATGATTATTTAACGAAACCGTTTAGCCCAACAGAGTTGAATAAAATTTGTCGAGTTGCGCTAACGCAGGCGATGCATCAAAACGAATTGCGTATTAAGGAAAACACGCTGGATAGAATTGCGAGTGAATTATTTTTAGTGCTGGAGGAACTCGAAAATGATGAAACAGATAAGGCTATCGAAATCATTAACCGAATGATTGATTCCATGCCGGCTAAGGGCGTTAATGAGGATTTACTCCTCAATCAGGCTATGGTTCAATCAATGGAATAGATAGCGTAAAGATAGAGCCTTTATTGACTTCACTGACAACTGAAATAGTAGCGCCGATGGTTTCAGAAAATAACTGACAAATGGCTAAGCCAAGCCCCGTTCCTTCATAATTTCTGGC
>ENA-ORXI01003150-ORXI01003150.1-sediment-metagenome-genome-assembly--contig:-NODE-3150-length-11338-cov-5.353610_pt1 | contig 11338 bp, 17 predicted proteins | sample MGYA00237861_ERZ511468 | MGnify/ENA primary metagenome ERZ511468 (study PRJEB26299, sample SAMN06266213) | sediment metagenome | isolation source: Hudson Canyon methane seep mesocosm | place...
ATTTTTTCTACTCTTATTTTCCCTGTAAATTTTGGAAATCTTAACGCTAATCCTGTCTCTTTCCTTATTTGATTTTGTGCTACTTTGTGAATTGGGCTAAGGGTAATTTCTGAAGCTACAACCTCTATTACTAATTCTGGTTCAAACCATACATCTGCTTCCATTTCACTATTGATACGTGGATTTTTTTTAATTGTAATTTTTGGATTTAGAATTTGATATAATTGATCTAAACTTTCGTCCGTGAAACCTGTACCTACTTTACATATGCTTGGGAATGTATCTGTATTTTCATCATATGTTGAAAGTAAGAGTGTGCCATAACTTCCCGTTCTTCTTCCTTTACCAAAAAACCCTCCAACTACTACAAGATCTAAACTATCTCCTAATTCATTTCTATACTCTCTTTTTAGTTTCAACCAGTGACTTCCTCTTGAACCTGCTTGGTAAGGTTTGTCTAGCATTTTTAACATCAATCCCTCACTTCCTGCATTGATACTACTTTCAAAAAATTCCTCAATATCATTTTCATTTTTTGCTATGACCATTGGAATGAATTTTGTAAACTCATTTTCTTCAATTATATTTTCTAATTTTCTTCTTCTTTCGTTGTAACTTAACGATGTACAATCCTTACCATTGCAAAATAATATGTCAAAAAAATTTACTGTAATTGGATATTCTGTAACTGCTTTTTCAATTTTATATTTTCTTCTTCTATGCATTAATTCTTGAAATGGTAAAAAATCTCCTGTATTTTCATTAATTGCAACTATTTCTGCTTCTAGTATTGCATTTTCTGCTTGAATTATTTTTGGAATTTTTTCAATAATATCTGGATAGTAACTTGAAATTTTTTCTAAACTTCTAGAAAACAATTCTATTTTTTCCCCTTCTACATGAATTTGAACTCTTTCGCCATCTAATTTGTATTCAATTGCAAATTCATTTCCTATTTTTTCGATTACCTCTTTTTCACTCTTAACTCTATCTGCAAGCATTGGACGGATTGGATTGAATAAATTTATTTTAAATTTTTCAATTCCTTGTATTCCTTCTGTTGCTATTATTTCTGCAACTTTTCCTAAATCACTTGATACATTATATGCATGTTGTAGTAATTTTCTATTTTCTTTATCGCCTGAATATGCAACTGCTAATGCATCCATGACTGTATTTTCTGCAATACCTAATCTTAGAGTTCCAAGTAAAATTTTTAAAATAAAACTTGCTTCTAATGGATTTGCATCATTTAGTAAACTCGATATGTATTTAATTTTCATATCTTGTGATTTTGACCCTCCTAATTTTGCAATTTTAAATAATGTTTCATATACTCTTTCTACTGTAATATTTTCCATCAAAAATGTTGTTTGTGTTTTTTGTTCTAGAATTATTGCTGCTGCATGTCCTAGATCCCCTCCTTTGTTGTATTCCTCTTCAATTTTTTTAATTGTTATTCCTGATGATTTTGAAATTGCCCTTATTGCTAATTTTTCTGCAACACCTAATTCAATACCTTCAAAATCTGGTCTTAATTTTCCTTGAATTAGATATACTATTTTTGAAATTACTTCATGTGGTGTTTTTTCAAATAACTCTACTAGAAATTGAGTCAACTCTAATCTTTTTCTAGTTGATTCCATTTTTTCAAAAGATTCTGCTAAAATAGAATACTCCATAATCTGGTTCTAACTATTCCTGAATAAAAGTTTGAATCTAGATGTATCTGTAAATTGTTGGTTTATCTGAATCTTTGACATCTGATACTAGTGCAAAATTATGCAGTGGATATTCTTCCTTGTATTGTTTCATGAAACTCCATGCTACATCATGTGTTTTAAAATCAGTTCTAATTCCATCAATTGTACTTTTTTTACCAAATACGTCTAATGGCACAATTCTATAGTTTTTGGGTCGATTATGTGGTCTGGCTTTAAGGAACCATGTAAATGCAAAAATTAACACTGTGGCTAGAATTACATAATCTCCAGCTACTTTAAAAAATGTTATAATTATTCCTGGTATGGTTTGTCCAAATAATACTACTAGAAAACTTGAAAACGAAACTACGGCTATTACTGTAAAAATATACGTCTTCCAATCAAAGATTTTTTGAAAGGTATTCATACCTTGTAGATACTGTGTTCTTTTTTGATTTAACTATTTCGTAAAATTATAAAAATATGAGATCACTAATCTGGATCTTCATAATTTTCTTTTCTATCTGTATTGGATTTATCATCTTCCATTGGTTTCATTTTTGTTTCAAGAATATCCATTCTTGCTCTATATCCTTCAGCATATTCTAATTCTGATGGAACCAATGTGGCTGGATGAATGAATCCTTGACTTCTAATTGCCATTGCTTTCTTTGTTGCAATTTCTCTAATGTAATCCCAATCAGGTGTTGAGAATCCATCAAACGGTCCTACCAATTTACCATTGTGCATACTAAAAACTAGTGCTTCAACAATTGGAATACAGAAATTAATTGATGCTGCTGAATTTAATTTAACTGGCATTAATGGCATGTTGTGACTTCCTCTAGTATTACCTGCAACATAGTGTGGATTGTTAAACATACTTCCCACTTCTTCAGTTGCTGGAAAATTCTTTTGCGTTCTTACTAAACAAATTGGATCATCTTTTCCAACATATGTTCCAGCAATGTTATGTAATCTATCTGTTGACGCATCTAAAATTGGTTCTCCTTCTTTTGTGTAAACTGAATCAACAACATATCTTCCTGGATACATTAATGCTGCTTCAATTGTTGGTTTATCTTCCCATAGATGTAATTCTGCAATTTGTGCTTTTTCAACATCCATAATATTCATCACTACTCCGCTTGCAAGACTTTTGTTTACAATTAATGCTGTATTACTTAACGTATCTACAAACATTCTGTATATTGGATAATTGAATGCACCTGGTTCTGTTTTATCTGCTGCAAAAACAGTAAATGCTTCATTAGGTCTTTCTTCGAATTCCAATTCTGCAACTCCTGGACCCATTCCTTTAACATTTCCTGAAAAAGAATCTTTGAGTAAATCTTGACCTGCACCGTAAAGTCCTTCTTTTTTGGCAACCTCTGTTCCTGCCATGAAAGCATCCCATGCTAGTTTGTGGACTTTTTCATTATCTACACCATGTGTATGGGTCATGACGATATGTGTATCATCCCCACAATATCCTATATAGTGGTCAATAAGTAAATCTCCTGAATTTTCAACGGTATCTCTAATTGCTTTGATTAGGCCGTCACTTGGTTTTGTATGTCCACCGATCCCACCGACATCTGCTTTGATAACTGAAACTGTAATTTTCATATATCTAATTTTTTCTTCTTTGATTTATGTGCTTTTAGTGATATCCTTCGTTCAAAAATTTATTTCCAACAAATACTTTTTGTTTAAAAAATTCATTACAGTAATATATGCCCTCAACGTCGAATTCGATATGGCAGATAAACCACACTTAAACATGATTGTAACAGGTCATATTGATAACGGTAAATCCACAACTATGGGTCATTTCTTAATGGATCTAGGAGTTGTAGATGAGAGAACTATTGCAGCACATGCAGATGAATCCGAGAAGACCGGAAAAGGTGATACTTTCAAGTATGCATGGGTTATGGATAACATTAAAGATGAAAGAGAAAGAGGCATTACAATTGATTTAGCATTCCAAAAATTTGAGTCTAGTAAATACTTCTTTACTTTAATTGATGCTCCTGGTCACAGGGACTTTATTAAAAATATGATTACTGGCGCTTCTGAAGCAGATGCAGCCATCTTAGTACTTTCAGCAAAAGAAGGTGAAACTGATACTGCAACTGCAGCCGGTGGACAAGCAAGAGAGCACGCATTTTTGCTTAAGACATTAGGTGTAAAACAAATTATTGTTGCAATTAACAAAATGGATGCAGTTGAATACAAAGAAGATGCCTTCAACGCAGCAAAAGAGAAAGGTGAAAAATTAGTAAAATCTGTTGGTTACAAACTAGAAAATGTACCAATCATTCCAGTTTCTGGATGGAAAGGTGATAACTTGGTTAAGAAAACTGAGAACATGCCATGGTACTCTGGTAAAACACTACTTGAAGCATTTGATGACTTTACAGTAGAAGAAAAACCAATTGGTAAACCATTACGTGTTCCAATTCAAGACGTTTATACAATTACTGGTGTAGGAACTGTACCTGTAGGTAGAGTTGAGACTGGTATCATGAAAGCAAATCAAAAAATTATTGTAATGCCTTCTGGTGCACTTGGTGAAATCAAATCTATTGAAACTCACCATACAGAAATGCCATCTGCAGAAGCAGGTGATAACATTGGTTTCAACCTAAGAGGTATTGAAAAGAAAGATATCAAGAGAGGAGATGTTCTTGGTACTCCTGATGCTCCACCAAATGTAGCAAAAGAATTCAAAGCCCAAATTATTGTTATTCACCATCCAACAGCAATTGCACCTGGTTATACTCCAGTTATGCACGCACACACAACACAAGTTGCAGCAACTGTTACTGAGTTTCTTCAAAAAATTAACCCGGCAACTGGTGCTGTTGAGGAAGAAAATCCAAAATTCCTTAAAGTTGGAGATGCAGCAATTGTTAAGATTAGACCAGTTAGACCAACTTGTATCGAAACATTCGAAGAATTCCCGGAGATGGGAAGATTTGCACTTAGAGATATGGGTGCAACAATCGCAGCAGGTATTGTTAAGGAAATTACTGAAGAGTACAAACCTTAGGCGTTTTTTATGACACAAACCGCCCGTGTTAAACTCACTTCTACGAGTCTACCAAAATTAGATGTAGTTTGTGATGAGATAATGGGTATTGGTAAAAAAACAGGTGTTAAAGTAAAAGGTCCTACTCCACTTCCTGTAAAACGATTACATGTTGCTACAAGAAAATCTCCTTGTGGTAGTGGTACTGAAACTTATGAAAAATGGGAAATGCGAATGCATAGAAGAATTATTAATATTAATGCAGATGATAAAGCAATTAGACAATTAATGAGACTAAAAATTCCTGATGATGTCTATATTGAATTATCTCTGATATGATTTGGTATCCTTAAATTATAGAAATTATTGATGATAAATATGGTTGAAGAAATTACTGAAGAAATTACTGAAGAAATAGAGGAAACTCCTGCTGAAACATTTGATGTAAATTATGCTTGTTTGAGATGTGGAACTATGGTTTCTAATACTGAGTTATCTCGTTTACCTGAAATCAAATGTATTTGTGGTTTTAGAGTCTTTACTAAAGTTAGACCTCCAGTGGTTAAAACTGTAAAAGCAATTTAATTATCTATCTTTTTTGTAACTATGTTCTCTTTGTAAATGGGTTCTCATATCTTCCATATTTGAGAAATTTCTATTACATTCTTTGCAATCATACTGTGAATCTTTTCCATGAATTATTTGTTTATGATTCATCAATTCTTCTTGTTTTGAAAATTTTTTATCACATTTATCACATTGATATTTTTTAAATAAATTCACTTTTAGCCAAACTCTGCTTTCTTTTTATCCCAACACTTTCTACATAATTGACCATCAATTTTCCAATGCCCTTTTGGATTATGTCTAATTAGTCCCATTTTTTTTTCACATAATGAACAGAAATTTTTCTTTTGAGCAAAATCTTTTTCTTTTTCATCAAAACAATTTTTACATAATAGACCTTCCATATCCCACTGCCATCTAGGTTCCCACAAGTCCGTAATTTTTTGTGTCATTCCACATTTTATACATGGTTGTCTTACTTGACCTTCATAGTATTCTTTAGATTTCTCAAAATGACAATCTCCACAAAGTGAACCTTTCAAATTCCACTCTTTTTTTGGTTTATGTTTATGGGTTAATTCCTTACCGCAAACCGTACAATACACTGATTTTTTACTAAATAATCCCATACTTCTCATTTAATTGCAAAATATTTAATTATTAAATGTAAACACCTGATTCAAACTGTTGCTAAATAGTTGTATGGTGAATTGAAAATAAAAATAATTAAAAATCATAAAAACTGTTTATTGACTAAGAATTTTTTCAAGTGCCTGGCTTGTATTGAGCATACCGTTTTTCTTGGCAAATTCTTCAATCATTTTGTATTGTTTTTCACTAAAACATACTGGCATTGATCGTGCTTTCATAATGATGTTTTGGATAATTCACTAATATCTTTTTCTCTGGGAACATATTTCAAATAGTTTCTTTTAGATCTATTATGGTGAAGAAAAGACAGATCTTAGTAATTGGAAATAATACTTCTGGATGTACTCCTAAACATGAAAAAATTGCATATGAAATTGGAATGGAGATTGCAAAATCTAATTCTCTACTAATTACTGGCGGTTTAGGTGGTGTGATGAATGCATGTTCTCATGGTGCAAAGGATGGTGGTGGTATTACTATGGGAATAATTCCTCAAGATGATCCAAAATTTGCTAATGAATATTGTGATATTGTAATCCCTTCTGGAATGGGATTTACTCGTGATTTTCTTAATGCATTATCTGCAGATGGTGTAATTATTGTAGGTGGAGGTTCTGGAACTTTATCTGAGGTATGTGCTGCATATATGAGTAAAAAACCCATGGTTGCAATTCGAGGTTTTGAGAGTGCTATTGTTCCATACATTGATGGTTATGTTGATCATAGAAAAAATGTAAAAATTATTGGTGTTGATACTCCTAAGGAAGCTGTTGAGAAAATTTTAGAATTGATTACTGCATAGAAATTAGTAATGGATCTGGCTTGTAAAACTCTCCGTGTTTTTCAGCAAGTTCATTTAATTCATCTATAATATTTTTGATTCCAATTTCTTTTGCAGTTTCAAACAGTGGTTTTTTTAATCCTAATCCTAATTGAGCTGCTTTTTCTATCTCTCCGATATCGCTTGCACCATTTGTAATTAACCAAGCTGCATTGTTTAGAATGTTGGCTACTAATTGAATTGGATTGAACTTTTCTGCTAGTTCTTGTGATAAAGACACTCTTTCATATTTATCATCAGAATATTTGTAATACCCTTCTCCTGATTTTTGACCTAACTTCTTTTCATTAAACATTTTTTCTATTGTTGGATGTGGATTGATTACTTTTTTATCTCGTAGGTGCATTTCTACAGTTGCTTTATGGATTACATCCATGCCTGTAAAATCTGCTAATTCAAAAATTCCCATTGGAAATCCTAACTTGAATTTCACTGCAGAATCAATTTCTTCAAGTGTTGCATTTGTTCTATCTTGAGCATAACATGCTTCATGAACCATTGGGATGAATAATCTATTAATGATAAATCCTGGAACATCTTTTCTACACAATACTGCTTGCTTGTTAACTGATTTTACATATTCTTGAGTTAAATCCGTAATTTCTTGTGATGTTTTTTCTCCTGGAATTATTTCTACTAGTTTCATTAATTGTGGTGGATTGAAAAAATGAATTCCTATAAATTTTTCAGGACGAGATGTTGTGTTTGCTATTTCAGTAATTGGTAATGTACTTGTATTTGATGCAAATATTACATCTGGTCCTGCTACTTTATCTAGTTCTGCATAAACTAATTTTTTAAGATCCATAATTTCTGGAACTACTTCAATCACTAATTCTGCATTTTTGACTGCTTCATTCAAATCAACAATTGGTGTGATTCTTGAAAATATTGAATCCCCTTCTTCTTTTGAAATTTTTTCTTTTGAAACTAGTTTATCTAAACTCCATTTTATTTTCTCCATTGCTTTATCTAAAAATTCTTGCTTGATATCTCGTAAAACTACATTGTATCCTGCAGTTGCTGACACTTGAGCAATTCCGTGACCCATAACTCCTGAACCTAATACTGTGATATTTTTTACTGTCATAAATTGACAAAAATTCAGTATCCTTTATAATGTATTTCTTCATCTTTGTGATAATATGGGCTTGTTTAATCGTAACAAATCTAATGAAAGTAAAACAAAATGTGATGTTTGTGGAACTGAGTTACATGATCCTGAGAGATTAAAAAGACATATGAAAAAAGCACATGGTAACGTACCTGCCAAAAAATTAGATCCAAATGCTGGAGACGGCGGTACATGGTAAAATGCAGTTAAGTTCTAGTCAACAACAAGGATTAGTTTTTGGGTGTGCTTTTTTGGCTGCAGGAATTGTTTTATCGACAATAGTTTTCCCCTTCTGGCATTTGATTCGTGAGGATGTTTTTGAGAATGTTGTTATTTTAACTAATGATGATGGTACTTGTTATGTAGAAACTATTGATGCTGTTCCTAAAATTATTGAAAATTGTGACTTCACTGCTGGAGATGAGGTTACAATAAAATTTGGAAAGGATTTAGCATGGGCTACTATTGTTACTCCTTGATAGATACTTTGATATTTAAAAAATTAATTTTATAATTATGGATTGCATTTTTTGTAAAATTATTTCAAAACAAATTCCTGCAAAAATTCTTAATGAATCCTCTCATTCTATCTGTTTTTTGGATGCATTCCCTCTTGCAAAAGGCCATGTATTAGTAATTCCAAAAAATCATCATAAAAAAATTCAAGATATGACTAATGATGAAAACTCTGATTTATTTTCTCTAGTTCATACTATGATGTCTAAAATTGACTCCATCACTGGTTCAACTTTACTTGCAATACATAATGGTGAAAATGCAGGTCAAGAAATACCTCATGTTCATGTGCATCTAATTCCAAGATCTAAATCTGATTCAGCAGGACCTGTTCATAGTATGTTTAACACATCTTTAGAATTATCTGATTCTGAAACTGAAAAATATTATAATTTGTTAAAAAGTTAGTATGGAAATAATTTTTCTTTTGTTCTAATATTTTCTACCTTTATTGCTTTTGTTGGACATGTTTCAGCTGCATTCATAATTTTGTTTACCCCTGCACCTTTTTGATTAATTACATTTGATTTTGGGTTTGTTTGACTTTGTTTATTTATTTCAAACACACCTGGTGCAATAATTTCACAACTGCAGCAACCAATACACAAAGATTTGTCTACACTAACTGAAAGATCTGGCTGCTTACTTGGTTCTCTTGCTTTTTCATATTCTCCATTTTTGCCATCTGATCGTACTCGTGCATTGTAATCTTCCCAAAACTTTTTTTCATATTCTTTCCAAAAAGTTGGATCTCCTTCTTCAAATTCACGCGTATATTTGCCCCAATCTTGTTCTGGAATTCCGCCGTCATTTGGTGCTCCCCATTGTGGTTTTGGTTTGACTCCTTGATTTCCTGAATTTTGTTTTGTCTGTTCATATATTGTATCGTCCTTTTCATTCTTTTTTAAAAAATTATATGCTTCTGTAATTTTTTTGAATTCTCCATCATCCTTTTTTTCTTTATTTTTATCTGGATGTAATTCTAATGCCATCTTTCTATATGATGTCTTGATTTCTTCCTGTGATGACTTTTGATTAACATTTAATGTCAATAATGCCTCTCGTCTATTCATGTTAGTTCTAATTCTTCATATGTTAAAAATAATTACTAATATTTTGTTATTCTATTCTAAAATTTCATCATCCTCTGCTTTCCATGCTGGTTCCACAATGCATAAAAAACGTAAATATTTTGATCCAATATTTTCAATAAATTGTTTTGAATTTGGCGGAACATATGCTGAATCATCTTTTTTTAAGTTAAACATTTCATCATCAATTTTTAATTTTCCTTCACCTTCTAAAATATAGTAAATTTCAGATGATTTAATTCTATGAAGTTTGGTTTTTCCCCCAATTTCTAATGAAAATTGTGCAATACTATAGTTAATTCCATTTAATGTGTTGTGGGGATGAAAATATTGCTTTATTTTTGTTCCTTCATCTCCGTCTACAACTTCAATTTTTGAATCTTCTTTTATTGACATTATTTTTAAATAATTTTTGTAACTTTGTTTTTAAAATCTGATTCGTACCATGTAGTTTTGTATGTTGAATTCTTTTTAGGCAATATGTTGATTGCAATATGTGAAAATTCTTTCTTTTTGTCAATGGATCCATGTGTATGGAGTGTTTTTGCTGGAATGTGAACAATGTCCCCTTGATTAAGACTGATTCTTTGAGTTCTTTTGATTTTAAATTCTGATTTATTGGCACCATATTTTTTAAAAATTTCTAAACTACCTTTTCCATTTATTGCCATTAATACTTGATTTCCATTATGAAAATGAAGTTTTGTTTTAGAACCTTTTTCAAAATGAACATGATAGATGTCTTGATCTTTTGATTCAATTTTTTCTGAAAGTACTTTCATCCATGTTTTACCTGTAAACCATTCTGGATTGACTTCTCTCTTGTCAGTTGAACCATTTATGTTTGATTTATTCATCATAATTTTTACAAAAATAACCTCTTTTTCTTTGTTTGGAATTTTTTCTATTTCTATTTATTGTGCTGATATTCTCAAAATCAGAATTGGTTTAATACGACTACTTGTATATTTTGTATAGTTTTGAAAAAGAATCATGATAAAAAAACAATAGTTTTAAGAAAAAAAATTGATGAAACTGAAGTTTTAGAAATTCTTAACAATAAAAAAACTGCTTTGTTTAAATCCATATTTTCACGCCCAAAAAAAAGTGATATTCACATTCATTCTGTGAAATTATACTATGAATGCATTTTAATGGTATCTGGTAAATATGTGGCCAATTATTTTAGAAAAGCAACTCACTCTATTTCTGTTAACTCGAATGTATCTGCAGTAATTTTAGGTGATGATATTTTTTCAGTACGTACTAAATCCAATTTTAAAAAAGCAATTGTAGGAAAACGTGGTAAGAACAAGGTTGATTTAAAATTAGAAGAGCATGTTTTTGTTGAAAATGAGGATGAATTAACATTTGATCATCATGGCAGGGAGATTAAATTTCCTTTTAAATTAAATTCTAAAACCACTGAAAATTATCCTAATCGCTTATTGGAAAAAAATTCATCAAATATAAAAAATTCTGAACTCACACATGATGATGTGATTAAAAAATTGCAATCTTTTTTAAAAAAACCTTTGAAAGATGAGGTGAGAAAACTTGAAGAAGAATTTGTATTACGTGAAATTAGTGAGGTATATGTCCCAATCTATGAAGCAAGATTGATTGGACCCAAAAAGAAAATTGCTATTATTAGAATAGATGCAGTGCGTAACAAAATTCTATAGTTTTACTAACGCTCTAAATTTATCATTATTGTGTAATACTGTAAAAATTGATTCTTCTTTCGCCCATTTACGAATTATTTTTGGGTTTCTTGAAATTGCCTGTTTTAATAATTCTAATGCCTCTGGATATTTT
>ENA-ORXI01003152-ORXI01003152.1-sediment-metagenome-genome-assembly--contig:-NODE-3152-length-11328-cov-4.336859_pt1 | contig 11328 bp, 8 predicted proteins | sample MGYA00237861_ERZ511468 | MGnify/ENA primary metagenome ERZ511468 (study PRJEB26299, sample SAMN06266213) | sediment metagenome | isolation source: Hudson Canyon methane seep mesocosm | place: USA:Hudson...
TTAGCTGCATTCCCTCGCAGATCTGAAAGCGAATACGATACCTTTGGCGTTGGCCACTCAAGCACATCTATCAGTGCTGCATTAGGCATGGCACTTGCGGCAAAATTACAAGGAATCAAACGCCAGTCTATTGCCATTATTGGTGATGCAGCACTCACTGCGGGCATGGCATTTGAGGCACTAAGTCATGCTGGCGATGCAAAGCCGGACATGCTTGTTATTCTTAATGACAACGACATGGCCATATCAAACAGTGTGGGTGGACTCAACAATCACTTGGCACGCATACTATCGGGTAAAACATACAATCACATGAGGGATAGCAGTAAAAGCTTTCTCAGTCACAACCCGAACCTAATGGAACTGGCACGAAAAACCGAAGAACACTTTAAAGGAATGATGGCTCCAGGCACATTATTCGAAGAACTCGGTTTTAACTATATCGGCCCTATTGATGGTCACGACCTACCTACAGTGATTGCTACACTTGAAAACATGAAAGAGCTGAGCGGCCCTCAATTCCTTCATGTGATTACAAAAAAGGGTAAAGGCTTCGCCCCCGCTGAAAAAGACCCTATTGGCTATCATGCCATCAATAAAATTGACCCAACGCCTAAGGTCAGCATTGCCACAGAAAACACCCCACCACCTGCAAAACCAAAATTTTCTAATGTTTTTGGGCAATGGTTGTGCGATGTAGCAGAAAAAGATTCACGAATAACTGGTATTACCCCTGCAATGAAAGAAGGTTCAGACCTTATAGAGTTTGCAAAACGCTTTCCAGAACGTTACTTTGACGTTGCTATTGCAGAGCAACACGCAGTGACTCTGGCGGCAGGCATGGCTTGTGACGGACTTAAGCCTGTTGTGGCTATTTATTCCACTTTTCTCCAGCGTGCTTATGACCAATTAATTCATGACGTTGCAGTGCAGAACCTAGATGTACTCTTCGCTATCGACAGAGCAGGGTTGGTTGGAGAAGACGGCCCAACACATGCAGGAAGCTTTGATAACTCTTTTCTGAGGTGCATACCAGAAATGGTTATTATGGCGCCTTCTGATGAAAATGAGCTTCGGCAAATGCTTAACACGGGCTATCATTATGAAGGCCCTGCAGCTGTTCGCTACCCTAGAGGTACTGGCATTGGCGCTAAAATAGAACAGACTTTAGAATGTCTGCCTATCGGTAAAGGCCGGATTATTCGCGAAGGAAGCGATGTGGCCATTCTCGCATTTGGAACATTACTTCATACAGCACTCAGTGCTGCGGAAGAAATAGATGCCACCGTGATAGATATGCGCTTTGTAAAACCGCTAGATACCGAGCTGGTTTCTCGCATAAGCAAAAACCACTCATTACTGGTAAGTTTGGAAGAAAATTCCATAGCCGGTGGTGCGGGAAGCGGTATTAATGAATTCATTAATCAGGCATCTATTGATACCACCATTATTAACCTTGGACTGCCAGATTATTATGTTGAACATGGCAAGCCTGCTGAGTTACTTAAGGAATGCAGCCTAGATAAGCAGGGAATCCTGAATTCAATTAAAGCAAAGCTGGAGCTGATGAGCCAAAATAAAAATAAGCAGTCAGTGGAAATTGAAGAAGCCAGCAGCCGTAGATTAGGCTAAGAGAAAAACTATTTATCGCGCCAAAGTGGTGACCCCTACAATTACTGCGAATATTGCCATTGCCGAACTTGTAGGAGCGGCTCTAAGCCACGGTAAGGTCTAAATCACCTACTCAGGTGAATCATCATCCTGATGCGTTTTCAGCCAATGCCCCAGCTTATCCGCTTTAGTCGCCAGGTAAGCCTCATTATGTGGATTTTCTCCCACCTGAAGCGGTACTCGCTCTACAATCTCAACACCAAACTCATTTAAAGCTTTAACCTTTCTGGGGTTATTAGTCATGAGCTTTAGCTTTGTAATATTCAGGTGACTCAAGATCCCCTGACACATACTGTAATCTCTAAGGTCGGCAGCAAAACCTAGTCGTTCATTCGCTTCAACCGTATCTGCACCCTGGTCTTGCAGGTGATAAGCCCGAATTTTATTCAGTAATCCTATTCCGCGCCCCTCCTGCCTAAGATAAAGCAAAATACCGCGACCTTCTTCTGCAATATTTTTCATCGCCTCATTCAACTGATAGCCACAATCACAACGCATACTAAATAGCGCATCTCCGGTCAGGCACTCTGAGTGAGTTCTTGCTAAAACAGGCTCACCATCAGACACATCACCCAACGTTAAGGCAACATGCTCTTGTCCGGTATCAGTATCTTCAAAACCGTGCATTTCAAAAACAGCAAACGGGGTCGGCAAACGACAAGTTTCAATAAAACGAACAGGCATATATCCTCGACTAGATCGTGCTTATGGTCAGTTAGGGCGGGCATTGTATCACACTCCATTTCTTGTGTGATACAGATCACGAATGATTGAACTTTACCCTCCAGTGGTATTCATAAACCTTAAAATCTGAGGGTCTGCATTATTATCAAAATAGTGCCTCTCTGGCTTAAGGTCCATTGCATCAATAATGACTTTCTTAAGCTTTGTTAAGTCGTCAGGATATTCTCTTAGCACGCCTTTTAGGTCAACGGAGTGCTCGTTACCCAAGCAAAGCAATAAACGCCCTTCAACCGTAACCCTTACCCGGTTGCAGTCACCACAAAAGTTATGGCTATGTGGCGAAATAAAGCCTATACGACTATTAGAATCAACCATAGTATAATATTTGGAAGGACCACCTGTTGACTCTGAGCTTGGGGTTAATGCATAGGTTTGAGAAATAATCTCTAGAATTTCATCACTTGAGCAATAGGACTCGCCACGATCATGAGATGATATATTGCCTAAAGGCATCTCTTCGATAAAACTAATATCAATTTCTTTTTCACGAGCATAGTTTACAAGGTCGATAATTTCATCATCATTACGACCTTTAAGTATGACTGCATTAAGCTTAATTCGCTTAAAACCTGCAGCCACAGCTGAATCAATTCCATTTAATACCGTATTCAAATTACCTGTGCGTGTAAGCTGTCGAAAACGATCAGCTTTAAGGCTGTCGAGGCTAATATTTATTCGTTTAACCCCCGCAGAGACCAAACCATCAGACAATTTAACTAATTGAGAGCCATTCGTTGTGAGCACTAACTCATCCAAGCCAGGTAGAGCCCCTATCTCATCAATTAATGGCATTACTCCTTTACGAATAAGCGGCTCCCCTCCGGTCAGGCGAATTTTCCCCACCCCCAGCTCACTAAAGGCTCTTGCCACCGCGCTAATTTCCTCTAATGTAAGGATGTCTGCCCGAGGAAGAAACGTCATCTCTTCATCCATGCAATAAACACAGCGAAAATCACAACGATCAGTGACAGAAATTCTAACGTAAGTCACCCTACGGCCAAACTGATCGACCAAAATGGATGTTGCTTCGTCTACGGTAATAGGCTCTCGGCTATTCATAACTTAGGCTCTCAGTCTGCTTTCCAGTGACCTGTTCGTCCACCTTCTTTTTCAAGAAGCCGTATATTTTCAATGACCATTCCTTTATCAACCGCTTTACACATATCATAAAGTGTTAATGCCGCCACACTCGCAGCGGTTAATGCTTCCATTTCGACACCTGTTTTAGCATCCAGCTTACATAGGGTTTCGATCCGCACTCGGGAATGCTCAGGCTCTGCTTCCAAGTTTACTTTTACAGAGGTAAGTAGAAGGCTGTGACAAAGAGGAATTAACTCTGGGCATTTTTTAGCCGCCATAATACCTGCAATTCGAGCTGTAGCAAACACATCACCCTTTTTATGCTTACCCTCTGTAATCATACTCAGAGTCTCGGGCAACATTTTCACATAGGCCTCAGCCCTTGCGATTCGGGTCGTAACGGATTTATCCGATACATCAACCATATGGGCAGCGCCCTTATGGTCTAAGTGAGTCAATGTGGACATCCGCACCTCAATAAAATACTCAATAAAAATACTAATTAGACCATTTTAACGTGTTTAAGTGATCAAATCACCACCATTCACGTATTGCAGCAACACCCTGAGCGCCCATTAATAGCGCTTCATCCATATCACCTAATGTCATTCCACCTAAAGCAAACACAGGAAATGGTGTGATATCAGTTAATTTCTGAAAAGTCGACCACCCCAGCGGAACAGCATCTACATGAGTCTTGGTCTCTTTTACCGGCGAGAGTATTACATAATCAGGATTTAAGCACTTTGCCCACATCAATTCTTCTTCATTATGGCAAGAAATTCCCAAAATTTTATTTGCGGGAATGGGTCTTGATTTATGAAGTAGAGCCTCCGTAAAAGTGAGATGAATACCATCTGCTTCAACATGAGACAAAAGAGAAGGCGCAGAGTTCAGAAGAAATATCACCTCATGTTGATGACATAACTTAGCTAGCGACTTCCCTAGATCAATATAGGCTGTCGAATCTTCTAATCGCATTTTATGACAACGAAACTGAACAATTTCAACCTCGTGCTCAGTGATAGCAGACTGCAAACGCGCATAACAGTCTTCAGTAGAGTTAAAACTTCCAGTAACCAAATATTTTTGTGGAAGCTTAATAGCAGAAATAATCGGTTTGTTAGCCTCAGGAAAGTCATACTTAGTAAGTAAGTGCTTACCCACCCATTTAACAGGCTGACCTTCTACCCCCCTAGCTTTACCGCTAAACTTAGTCACTCTCCATACATCGAGAAGCACCGATTTATCCGCATAATCATGCCTGATACGCAAAAGAGGCTGAATACCATTATGAAGATCAATCTCAATATCTAGCTCTTCATGCAGCTCTCTCTGGAGTGCTTGCTGAACCGTTTCGCCTGATTCAACCTTGCCTCCAGGGAACTCCCACAAACCACCTTGATGAACATGCTCTGGACGATGGGCTATTAATACTTCATCGCCACGCTCAATAACGGCCACTGCAACATGGACAATTTTCATACGCTCAGTAACACCTGAAGTTAAGTACGGTACTCAGCATTAATGGTCACATATTCATGAGAAAGATCTGTCGTCCAAATCGTTTCAGACACATCACCACGAGCCAGTTGGATACGAATGGTAATTTCTTCACGATCCATGACTGCCTGTCCTTTCTCTTCTGTGTAGCCTGCATCTCTACCGCCATCACTCACAATACAAACATCATCAAGGTACAGTTTGATTGATTCTAAATTAAGATTTTCAAGCCCTGCTCGCCCAACTGCGGCCAAAATACGCCCCCAGTTAGGGTCGCAAGCAAACAAAGCTGTTTTTACTAAAGGAGAATGAGCCACTGTGTAAGCCACATCTAATGCTTCTTGTTGAGTTTGAGCTTCTTCAACAATAACTGATACAAACTTGGTTGCGCCCTCACCATCTCTCACGATCAACTGGGCAAGTTCAATAAAAAATGCCTGTAACGCTTCGGTAAACTGCGTAAGCTCAGCGCTTCCTCTCATCAATTCTGGTGATGCACTTTTACCTGTCGCCACAAGCATACAAGAGTCATTTGTTGAGGTGTCGCCATCAATAGTAATACGATTAAATGATCGCCCGGCACATTCTGACAGTATTTCTTGAAGTAGCCCTTGCTCAATCTTTGCGTCAGTAGCAACAAACCCTAGCATGGTGGCCATATTAGGCATAATCATACCTGCACCCTTGCTGATACCCGAGATAGCAATATCATGACCTGATAATGTTATCACTCGACTGACCCCTTTAGGTCTTGTATCGGTCGTCATAATACCTTCTGCAGCCTCAGCCCAGGCACTTTCACTTAGTTCTGCAAGCGCTATAGGCAAACCAGACACAATAGGTGAAACGGGTAAAGCTTCACCTATCACCCCTGTGGAAAAGGGTAAAATAGCGTTTTCATCAACACCCGTTAACTCAGCCAAAGCCTTACAACAAGCTTGAGCATCGGCCATACCCTGAGCACCCGTTCCTGCATTTGCATTACCTGTATTAACCAACAAATAACGCGGACTTGTTTTTTTCAGATTCGCTTTAGAGATAACAACCGGAGCAGCACAGAATGCATTTTTTGTAAAAACACCTGCGGTAGTGGCGCCTTCCGCTAATTCAAAAACAACTAGATCTCTCCGGTCAGGGTACTTTATCCCTGCCTTCGCCACACCAAGACGAATTCCATTAATGTTTTTAAATTCAGGTAGCTCACTTTTACCAACAGCCATAATCACGCTCTCTTTTAAATTTCTATACTCTAAAACTAAATAAAGGGATGATCCTGCCGGATCACCCCTCTACTACTCTACCTTTGAAAAACTTTAACTAAGCTTATCTAGAAGCACCTGTCATTCCCGCGAAGGCGGGAATCCATGAATTGTACATACAAAACAGTGGATCCCCGCCTTCGCGAGGATGACAGCAGTGTCCTATTTCAGCATTATTGAGTAATGTGCCAGCTATGCAATTTTACCATGGCATTGCTTAAACTTTTTACCCGAACCGCAGGGGCAAGGCTCATTTCGACCCACTTTACGACCGTCACGAACAAAAGGCTCAACCTGATCATCAGAGGCTTCAGTGTCACCACCTTCACCCATTGCAGAGCCGTCAGCATGCTGAGTTTTAGCCGCTTCCATCTGCTGAGCCAGTGCTTCTCTGCGCCTATTCTCTAACTCCTCCATCTCATCTTTACTTTGAACCTGGACATGACACAACACTCTAACTACGTCATGTTTCAGAGAATCGAGAAGGTTATTGAACAACTCAAATGACTCGCGCTTATATTCCTGCTTTGGATTTTTACCCGCATAACCACGCAAGTGAATACCGCGACGCAAGTTATCCATAGATGCCAAATGCTCTTTCCAAAGCGTATCCAGAATCTGTAAGAATATCTGCTTTTCGAAGTTACGCATGGTCTCCGAACCAGCAATTGACTCTTTCTCTTCATAGCTTACTACAACAGCATCAAGAATTTTCTTACATAGTGTTTCTTCATGTAAGCTATCATCTTCATCAAGCCACTTCTGCACAGGCAAAGATAGCCCCATCTCAGACTCAATGTGCTTTTCAAGCCCTGCGATATCCCACTGCTCTTCAAGACTCTGAGGAGGAACAAAGTCGCTCACTGAGTCGGCAACAACATCTTCGCGGATAGTAACAATCATTTCTGATATATCGTCATCGCTCATAACATCATTACGTTGCTCATAAACTACGCGACGCTGATCATTGGCAACGTCATCATATTCCAAAAGTGACTTACGAATATCGAAGTTCCGTCCTTCAACCTTTCGCTGAGCTTTTTCAATAGCGTTGCTCACCATGCGATGCTCAATAGCCTCACCTTTCTGCATCCCTAAGGCCTTCATGATATTTTTAACCCGATCGGAGGCAAAAATTCTCATTAGACTATCTTCAAGAGAAAGGAAGAAACGCGTACTACCCGGATCACCCTGACGACCCGAACGACCTCGTAGCTGATTATCTATACGGCGAGATTCGTGGCGCTCAGTTCCTAGAATGTGTAACCCGCCGGCAGAGATAATCGCTGCGTGACGAACAGTCCATTCTTCTTTAATCTTATCAATCTGCTCTTGTGGGGGGTTATTTAATCCAGCGACTTCAGCCTCCCAGTTACCACCCAACATAATATCGGTACCACGACCAGCCATATTGGTTGCAATAGTTACAGCGCCCGCACGCCCTGCCTCTGCAATAATATGAGCTTCTTTATCATGGTGCTTTGCGTTCAATACGTTGTGTTTAATGCCTGCTTTTTTAAGCGCACCAGAAAGCACTTCAGAGGTTTCTATTGAAGCGGTACCCACAAGAATAGGACGCTCTTCTGCGGTAATATCTTTAATTTCGTCAATGATCGCCTGAAACTTCTCTCCTTCAGTGAGATATACAAGGTCATTGTGATCTATACGTTCGATGGTTTTATTGGTTGGTATAACAACCACATCCAAGCCATATATTTGCTGAAACTCAAATGCTTCAGTATCAGCCGTACCCGTCATACCTGATAGTTTTTCATATAGACGGAAGTAATTCTGGAAGGTAGTTGATGCAAGCGTCTGGCTTTCAGCCTGAATAGTCACACCTTCTTTGGCCTCGATGGCCTGGTGTTGCCCTTCACCCCAACGACGACCCGGCATCGTTCGCCCGGTATGCTCATCAACAATCACAATCTGATTGTCCTGAACAATATAATCGACATCTTTGGTAAATAATGTATTTGCTTTAAGCGCTGCAGAAACGTGATGCAGCAGACCCAGGTTAATTGCTGAGTACAGGCTATCACCCTCTTGCAATAAACCCTGGTCAATCAATAGTTGCTCTACATAAGCATGACCCGCTTCGGTAAGGTCAACAGAACGGCTCTTTTCATCAACGATATAATGACCGTCATCTGCCGCCTCCCCTTCTTCATTCACTTCTGCTTTTTTCAGCATTGGCGCAATAAGGTTCATCTGCTTATAAAGCTTGGAGCTATCTTCAACAGCACCAGAGATGACTAGCGGTGTTCTTGCTTCATCAATCAGGATCGAGTCAACTTCATCAATAATGGCAAAGTGTAGGCCTCGCTGAGCTTTCTCAGCCGCACTGAAAGCCATATTGTCACGAAGATAGTCAAAACCGAATTCGTTGTTGGTTCCGTAAGTGATATCACACTGATAAGCCGCTTTCTTCTCTTCAGGACTCTGACCACTATAAATAACCCCCACTTCCATACCCAGAGCGTTATATAAAGGGCGCATCCAGTTAGCATCACGCTTTGCAAGGTAATCGTTAACCGTAACAACATGAACACCCTTTCCTTCAAGAGCATTCAGGTAAACAGGGAGCGTCGCTACCAGTGTTTTACCTTCTCCGGTACGCATTTCTGCAATACGACCTTCATGCAAGGTAATACCACCAATCATCTGTACGTCAAAGTGACGCATTCCCATTGATCGTTTTCCAGCTTCTCGTACCACGGCAAATGCTTCTGGCAACACCTTATCTAAGGCCTCACCTTTGGCCAGTCGATCTTTTAATAAATCTGTTTGACCTTTAAGTGACTCGTCATCAAGTTTGGCCAATTCTTCTTCAAGGGCATTAATCAGCGGTACCAGCTTGCCCATACGTTTTAATTCACGGTTGTTCTTACTTCCAAAAACCTTCTTTACCAGAGATGAAAACATAGTACTCTTCTGTGCTCTTCCGTTGTATGCAGACAAATAGTGATGCCAGCAAAAATTAAATATGAGGCTACCGCTTTACTAATTTATGATTCTTCAAAATGCCCTACTGCGGCGCCATCGTTTTTTTTATTGATTCTAAGTTTATATTGATTCTAAACGGAGCCTGAAAACGACTACTTGATTAGCCACAACTATGCCTAGCATTCTAACCCTATTTTAATCAGGCAACAAAGGGTTTAACTATAGGAATAAGGGATTTAACTAAGGAAAAAAGGGCAAATATGCCCTTTATTTAGAATTGTGTGAAGAGTGTCAAATCAAACTGGAACAATAGTCTTACCGACTAGCCCGATAGATGTATTTTTCAGGGTTCAATGTCTTATTATTTTTGATTACTTCAAAATGAACATGAGGGCCTGTAGACCGACCCGTACTTCCCATTTTGGCAACCACCTGCCCCTTCTTAACAACCTCGCCTACTTTGACCAAAATCTCCTTACAGTGCCCGTAACGCGTAGTAACGCCACCATGATTTATTTGCACTAAATTGCCATAACCATAACGGGATGAAGACCATGTAACCACCCCTGAAGCGACCGCAACAATATCGCTACCATTCTTACCCGCAAAATCTACGCCGCCATGCCAAGCTCTTTTTCCGGAAAAAGGGTCTGACCGATAACCATAACGTGATGACATCCATCCTTTTTTAATGGGTCGCCCAGCGATAAAAAGATCTTTCTGAATCTTTTTACTAACAAACAACTCATCAAGAACATCTAACTGCTGCTCTCTGTCCTCTATTTGACGCTCAATCTGCATCAAGGATGTCTGTAAGTCTGGCAAGCTATAAGACTCTGCACCCTCAACTGACTCTGGCCCACCTACGGCTGGCGCACTTTCAAAATTAAACTCACCGCGACCTAGTTTAGCCACCTCTGTCAGACGCTGACCTAAGGCATCAAGGCGCAATAAGCTTGCCTGGATAGACCCCATACGTAATGTAAGCGCATCAACCTGCTCAACAGAGTCTTGTTTCAATGCGTTAATTTGAAGCTGCTGGTCTTTTAACAAAGACTGCCAATAATTAACCGTCTCTCCGCTTATCTCATTTAGCTCACCATCCGCATCAGCAGGCAGAGCCAGCTTATAGCCAGCTACAGCGATGCCAACTATCAGCAAAACAAAGACCAATGCTAGCATCGCTATTTTTGTGTTATTAAAGACCAGTGTTTTAGACTTGCCGTGGCTGCGTCCAACAAAAATAATATTCATTACTTCACTCTATTTCATACTCAAAGCCTGAGTGTTCCTTCTTCAAACAATATATTGATATTAAAGAGACCCCCGTACCTTCAACATTTTTATATTGACCAGAACACTGCAAACTCAATGTGGATGAGTTATTCTATTCCCATCATTCAATACTAGCTATTTTACAAAATTTTACTGTTGCTTCTTGTAACAGTACGTATTAAAACCGCAAAATTAACATTAAGCGCCCCATTTTCGCGCTTTATTGATTATTTATCAAATTTTTGCATTGCTTATTGAACCCACGCCTTGAGTCAGACTCAACTATTAAGTGCCCACCCCTATGAAAAACGAAAAACTGTCAGAAAAAAAGTCTCTTTCTCGAATTTCACGCAAGACTAATGACCTAAATCGTCTTTTCAGAAAAGCTGAAGCTATAGCAAAACTAGATAAAGATTTAGACAGTGCCCTTCCAGACAAACTTAAAGGTCAGTTTAAAATTGCAGGCTATAAAGATGGCACGCTAAAATTAGTCGTACATTCTGCGATGATGGCAACCCGCCTGAAATTTAGTCAGAGCGAACTGGTTGCAAAATTACGCTTTAACCCTGTACTCAAAGAGCTGAATGCTATTAGCATTAAGATACGCCCCGCACGGTACAAAAAGAAACTAAAGAGAATTTTACCGCCAATCAGTAACGAAAATGCCCAGCTTCTAACAGAAGAAGCCGGGCAAACGAAGGATGAAGAACTTAGAAATGCTCTTTTGCGACTGGCGGCACGCACCAGTCATAACCCTGAAGAATAAAGTGTTTATATAAGCAGCATCCTGCTATTTATATAAGCGCACCACTATTCCGAGGCAAGTAATGGTTTCATATAAGAAATCGGG
>ENA-ORXI01003154-ORXI01003154.1-sediment-metagenome-genome-assembly--contig:-NODE-3154-length-11326-cov-4.283314_pt1 | contig 11326 bp, 11 predicted proteins | sample MGYA00237861_ERZ511468 | MGnify/ENA primary metagenome ERZ511468 (study PRJEB26299, sample SAMN06266213) | sediment metagenome | isolation source: Hudson Canyon methane seep mesocosm | place...
GTGCTAGATGTTTTTGTTGGATTACTTGTACTGTTTAGTATTAACGGTGAACCAAAGGATTTGGTCCTTTTAGTTTCTGGCTATATGCTTACTCAAGGCGTTCTTCGCAATGTCCTAATGTCTGCCGTTACCATTCAAAATCCCAAGTCAAGTAGGATAACAGGCTTAATTTCGATTGTTTTAGGCTTACTGATATGGTCTGGCTGGCCAACATCGGAGCCGTGGTTTCTTGCCTTTTCTTTGAGTGTGGATATTGGTTTTAGAGGATGGGCTTTAATTATGCTTGCATCGTCAATAAGAGATGACTCTGTTGTGAGTGAATGATTATTTGATTCAACTCCCTTAGCCTAATTGAAAAAAATCTACCAGCAGAGTTGTCCAATGGATCTGGTAATAAAAAAGAACAATAAAGAAGGTAATTAAATAGGCAATAACTATTCGTGATTTTGATTCGCTCTGTGCCAATGCCATAGAAATAAGTAGCCAAGCGAATCCAGGAACGGGGGCAACGGCATAAGTTGTTATACAAAAAACAAGTAACACAAAATCTCGGTTTTTAAATAACAAGCTGTTAGTAGGTGATAAGAAACAGCAGGCAATAACTATTTGATCTAAAACATTCCACCAGGTTGCAATCACTACTAATAAATGAAATTCAGCTGAAATGGGAACAATTTCGCCATGAGATTGTGTGGGTGAGAATTGATAGGCATCTAATAATCTCCGAGCATCATCAATTTGCTGATAGCTGATATTCCCAAACAATATGGCAAAATCCTCAAATCGATCATCTGTTAAAAACAAATAACGAAAGAAAGTACCATTTAAGTAATCCTCTGCACTGATTTTCTGAAAGCTTGCAAGCAAGAAAACCAGACCAATTAAAATGCGTGCGTTGTTTGCTAAGATTTTAGTGGAAGATTCTTGGTAAGTCGTTAAAAATAGGGTTAAGCACCATAGAGACAATAAATAAGCGTGATTGTCAGCCATTGGCCATTGATTGATAACTCTGAATCCAGTTAATAGAAATAAACTGAACCATAATATTGATTGCTTGCGACATTGATCGGATAACAAACCTATCGCAGCCAAACTCAGTATGAAAGGGCGGGTATAAGCGTTGCCAACTTGAGAAAATAACAAGGTTAGTAATGTAAATTGTGTACTGAGTTCAAACGTCTTTTTTCTGTTGAACTCTTCTATACATTTATTGATAAATGTTGTGTTCAATAGTTTGTCTTGTAATCTAAAGTGTTTAATTTTTGGTAACTGGGTTTAAGCGTTTCTGAATCATAGTTGGTTTTCCATATTTCAACTCTAATAAAAGCAGCGCTATGATGGTTAATTGTTAGATAGTTTTCTAATTTGATGGCAAAGTTTTTAATGTTTGTGTTATTCGGCAAACTGCGTACCTGTTTGCTAAGCTGTGATAAATGCTCAGGAACCTCAATTTCTTCCTGAATGATTTTCTTGTTCAGTGTAAAAACTTTGATGAAGCGCGATGGCCCATAATCGGTTGTTGAAAACATTCCATAACCACCGCCTAGCCATGGGCTAAGTTGGTGCTTGTGAACAAGATAAAAATGATGGCCAGATATCAAAAGAAACAACAGGATTGGCAGGTAGGAAAGTGTATGTTTGATGGTAATATAGTTATTCATTAGCAGTTTAACTGGGGTAGAAACAGAATAACTATTTCTACCCCAAGATGGATGTTGCATATTCTTACCCATCATGAACACCAATTCTTAAGCATAGTGAACGCTCATTTTTATATTGGACAAGACTCATGCTCACCTGTTTTCTAAAAAAAGTTTACAGTAAAAGAGCCTAGTGCTGTACCTATTAAGAGCGACTGAAAAAACAGTGCATAAAACAGCCAGTTTTCCAATATAGCTTCATTAATAATATCTCTAACAATTTGGGTTATCAATTCTTCTGTCATTTGATTTAACTATGCATTAAATTCATGGTTTGCTATGTTGTTTATTATGTCATACGCTTACGACCTTAATAAAACGGCAATGATTGCAGCCTTTTTTAATGGTAGAATTTCCCAATCAATCTCACTGGAAACCATAAAGACTCGATATTTTTATGTACCAAAGCATGTACCACTAAAACAATGAGTAGAATTAATTTCCTTATAAATCAAATATTTATTATTACACTGAATATTAAAATTTAAAATATTGAATAAGGAAGCCAAAATGGATAAAGGTAAACTATATATTATTTCAGCACCTTCAGGCGCTGGAAAAACCAGTTTAGTTAAGCAATTAATCTCTGATTTAAATCAAATCACCGTTTCAGTCTCCCATACAACAAGAGAAATGCGTGCAGGTGAAACTCATGGAAAAGACTATTTCTTTGCCACTATTAAGGAGTTTCAACAAATGGTAACTGATCAAGCCTTTTTAGAACATGCTCAAGTATTTGATAACTTTTATGGCACTTCTCAACAGTCTGTTGAATACCAATTAGACAATGGCATTGATGTTATTTTAGAAATTGACTGGCAAGGTGCACAGCAGGTCAAAAAAATGCTTCCTAATAGTTTATCTATCTTCATTCTCCCTCCTTCAATCGATACTTTACAGCAAAGATTAGAAAAAAGAGGTCAAGATGATATGGTCATTATCAAACTAAGAATGCATGAAGCTGTGAGTGAAATGAGTCACTGTAATGAATTTGATTACTTAATCGTTAATGATGATTTCAGTCAGGCTTTATCCGAACTAAGAAGTATTATTGTTAGTCAGCGTTTAAAAAAAGACCGTCAATTAAAACAACTGGGGGGACTGATAGAGACTCTTGTCTAGCTTAAAACTAAATTTCTATTTAAAATATTACAAGGAACGATGAAAACTGTCATGACTTGAAAATGTACTAGTAAGATCAGCTTCAACCTCTAATCTTGGTCGCCTTCTATCCCCTTTACGTTTATTAGCTAATTCTTCATTCCATTCGTGCATATTAAGCCGTGGATCATTATGCCAAGAACGCTGATGATATTCTCTAATTGCAATGTTCTTTCCTTTAAAAACTTTACGGTTTAACTTTTTAATAACTCTGTTAGCTGCTGACTCTGGTTCTATCTCAACTAAGCCATGAAATTCTAAAGCCTGTGTTTGAGTATCTCTTACAACTAGAATATCTATTTTTTTGATCTCTCCTGATTTTTGTAACAAACTTCCTTTTAAAACGGGTTCTAGATAATCAGATATATCATGTTTTTTAGTACTTGCAGGTATTCGCCTTAAAAATACAATCATTTTATTTTCCGCAACATCGTTTATATTTCTTGCCACTGCCACAAGAACAAGGTGCATTTTTACCTTGGTTATTTTCTTGTCTAGCCTTTACCACTGATTTGACAATACCATCTAAATATAACCAACGACCAGCTGTTTTTTTAAACCGGCTGATTTCACTCATCACATATTCTTCATTATCCTGCATGTAATATGCTTTAAATTCAACAACACCTTTACTATCTTTTTCTCCGCCTTTTTTGGTTTTTATAATTTCAAGCCTTATCCATTCTGCTGTTTCTTTAGACAAATTTATTTCTTCAGGTCGCTTACTTCCATCCCATGTCTGCAATAAATAATCTTTATTTTTCATTGCATAAGCCGTAAACCGAGAACGCATTGTTGATTCTGCAGTTAATGGCTGTTTAGTTTTTAAATGAAATTGCTGACAGCAAGATGAATATAAATCACCACTTCCACAAAGACATTTTTCTGTACTATCAATCATACGGATATAGGTGCCTTAATATGTTCATGTGCTTGATAGTCTATAATTTCAAAATCTTCATATTTATAATCAAATAAAGAATCAGGCTTTCTTTTAATATTTAACTTGGGTAATTCATAGGGTTGTCTGCTTAATTGTAAATTTGCTTGTCGCTGATGATTTAAATACAAATGTACATCACCACCGGTCCAAATAAAATCCCCCACTTCTAAATCACTCTGTTGTGCCACCATATGCGTCAACAATGCATAACTGGCAATATTGAATGGTAAACCTAGAAACGTGTCACAGCTGCGCTGATAGAGCTGACAAGATAGCTTTCCATTAGCCACATAGAACTGAAAAAAAGCATGACAGGCAGGTAAGGCCATTTTTCCTTGTTGTACATTTTGTTGCGGACTCATCGACTCATCTGGTAAATCTGCAACATTCCATGCCGAAATAATCATTCTACGACTATTAGGAGTTTGTTTTAATTGCTGAAGAACAGTTGCTATCTGATCTATCGATTGACCATCTGGGGTTGGCCATGAACGCCACTGATGTCCATAGACAGGGCCTAGTTCACCATCAGAGTCTGCCCATTCATTCCAAATTTTGACCCCATTATGTTGTAAATAGGCGATATTAGTATCGCCCTTTAAAAACCATAATAACTCGTATATTATTGATTTTAAATGAACTTTCTTAGTTGTTATTAATGGAAATCCTTGCTGTAAGTCAAAACGCATTTGGTGACCAAATACAGATAATGTTCCACTACCCGTTCTATCACCTTTCTCTACACCTTGCTTTATCAAACCATCAAGTAAATCTAGATACTGTTTCATTGTGTTTTTTTGTGTGCATAGATAAATAACAAACTACCTATCAAAATCATAGGTATTGATAAAATTTGTCCCATAGTAACCCAGTCTAATGCCAAGTATCCTAAATGGGCATCAGGCATTCTAAAGAACTCTATAAAAAACCTAAAACTCCCATATAAAGCTAACACCAAACCTGTGGGTGCCATAACAGGGCGTTGTTTATTTGTGTATAACCACATAATAATAAATAAAACTAAACCTTCTAACAATGCTTCATATAATTGAGAAGGGTGTCTGGGTAAAGGGCCGCCCCCTGGAAAGACCATAGCCCATGAAACATCTGAGGTTCTTCCCCATAACTCCGCATTAATAAAATTACCAATTCGACCAAGACCTAAACCAATAGGTGTCAGAGGCGCTAGAATATCTGTTAATGAAAATAAGGTGGTGTTATGTTTTTTAGCAAACCACCACATAGCTACAAAAACACCTATCATGCCGCCATGAAACGACATACCACCTTCCCAGACTCTAAAAATTAATAGCGGATTATTAATAAATGTCGAAAAGTTATAAAATAATATATAGCCAATTCTACCCCCTAAAATTACACCTAAGGCTCCGTAATAAACCATATCTTCTATTGCTTCAGGTTTAATGACTGAATAGCAGTTTTTGGCCCGCTTTTGTCCTAAAAACCAGACAGCAGTAAAACCTAAAAGATACATCAGCCCATACCAATGAATTTTCAATGGACCTAAGGCGATGGCAACGGGATCTATTTGTGGATAAGTTAACATGATGAAAGAATAAATGAGGAAGAGCTTTGAACAGATAGAGCGGACTGAAGTCCGCTCTATCTAATAATTAAACGTCTAAGTTAGTTACGTCTAGAGCATTTTTAACAATAAAATCTCTGCGAGGTTCAACTACATCTCCCATCAATGTGGTAAATATTTCATCAGCAGCAATTGCATCTTCAATTTTAACTTGTAACATTCTTCGGCTATTAGAATCTAAAGTGGTTTCCCATAATTGTTCAGGGTTCATCTCACCTAATCCTTTGTAACGCTGAATATGTTGCCCTTTCTTAACCTCTTTCATCATCCATTCAAATGCCTGCTTAAAATTATCAACAGGATGCTGTCTTTCTCCCATACGCATTAATGACTGTTCGGAAAATAAGCCAACGGTATCTTCAGCATATTTAGCAATCAATAAATAATCTTTTCCAGAAAAGAAAGTAGGGTGCAATACAAATGTCTTAGTGATACCGTTTAAACGTTTATCAACAACAATATCAAAATCATCACTGCTTTTATAATCAACGTCGATAGAATAAACCGCTTTAATTTTATTTTGATTTAAGCGCTCTTGCAGTTGTTTAAACCAAGAGGTTAACTGCTGCTTATCTTGTTTAATTTCATCTGTTAAAGGGGCAACATAAGTCATTTCCTCTAAAAACATATCATCATAACGACGAGTTAATCGACCAATAACTGCGGTGACTTGCGCGTATTCTGTCGCAAGCTTTTCTAAACCTTGTCCTTGTATCACAGGTGTACTTTCGTCAGTCTGCAATTGTGCTTTATCCAAAGCCAATTGAATTAAATACTGGTTTAGGCCTGCATCATCTTTTACATAATGCTCTTGTTTACCCTTTTTGATTTTATACAAGGGCGGTTGAGCAATATAGATATAACCTTTTTCTACTAATTCAGGCATTTGCCTATAGAAAAACGTAAGCAGTAAAGTACGAATGTGAGATCCATCAACATCCGCATCGGTCATAATGATAATACGATGGTAGCGTAGCTTTTCAATATTGTATTCTTCTCTACCAATTCCACAGCCTAAAGCAGTAATTAAATTGCCGACTTCATCTGATGAGATCATTTTATCAAAACGTGCTTTTTCTACGTTAAGAATTTTTCCTTTTAGCGGTAAAATCGCTTGCGTGCGTCTATCCCTGCCTTGTTTGGCAGATCCACCCGCTGAGTCCCCTTCCACTATAAATAATTCAGATAATGCCGGATCTTTTTCCTGGCAGTCAGCTAGTTTTCCAGGTAACCCTGCAATATCCAAAGTCGATTTTCGACGAGTCATTTCCCTGGCTTTACGAGCCGCATCTCGTGCTCTTGCGGCGTCAATAATCTTATTAACAATCGTTTTTGCTATTTGTGGTTGTTCCAACAAGAATTCCTGTAACTTTTCATTCATTGTTGATTCAACTAAAGGTTTAACTTCAGATGAAACTAATTTATCTTTAGTTTGTGATGAAAATTTAGGATCTGGGACTTTAACAGACAATACTGCTGTTAAACCTTCCCTAGAATCATCACCCGTGGTCGATACTTTTTCTTTTTTTGCTAAACCGCTGGAATCGATATATTGGTTAATTGTGCGTGTTAAGGCACCTCTAAATCCTGCTAAATGACTTCCACCATCTCGTTGAGGAATATTGTTGGTATAACAAAAAATATTCTCCTGGTATGAATCATTCCACTGCATGGCAACCTCTACCGTTACTCCTTCTTTTTCAGCGGTAAAATGAAATACATCTTCAAACAAAGGTGTTTTGTTTTTATTTAGATGCTGAACAAAAGCAGAAATCCCACCTTCAAACTCAAAAACATCTTCTTTTCCAGAACGTTCATCTTTTATTGATATTCTTACCCCTGAATTTAAGAAAGAAAGCTCTCTTAAACGTTTCGCTAAAATATCATAATGAAATTCAACATCTGAAAAGGTTTTCTTACTTGGTAAAAAATTAACTGAGGTCCCCGTACCTTCCGCATCCCCAACAGCTTCCAGTGGTGCAACGGGTTCACCGTGTTTATATTTCTGTTTATGTAACTTCCCATGCTTGCGTATTTCTAGAGTGACCTCCTCAGATAAGGCATTAACTACTGAAATACCGACACCATGTAAACCACCAGACACTTTATAGGCATTATCATCAAATTTACCCCCTGCATGCAGTACCGTCATGATCACTTCAGCAGCTGAACGGCCTTCTTCAGGGTGAATATCAACAGGAATCCCTCTCCCATCATCCGATACAGTTACTGATCCATTTTCATGAAGAATAACTTTAACACCTTTACAGAAGCCGGCTAATGCCTCATCAATTGAATTATCTACAACCTCAAAAACCATATGATGTAAGCCTGTCCCATCATCAGTATCCCCAATATACATTCCGGGTCTTTTTCTTACTGCATCCAAGCCCTTTAATACTTTAATATTTGAACTATCGTACTCTTGATTATTATCACTCATACTTTTTCCATTTTTTTGTTCCACGTGGAACAATAACTAATTTGTACAACCATTATTGCGTTTGTATTTCACCATGTTCCACGTGGAACACTTTATATTTTGATATTGCACTTAAATCACCAAAATTAGACAACTCAGTAGTAGACATAAAGACCTGACAATCAAGTTCATCTAGAAATTTTAATAATTTCGCTTTATTAGGTAAATCTAACTCAGCAGTTAAATCATCTATCAAAAGGCAAACTGAAGAATTATTTATGGAATTGATTAACTTTACCTGTGCAAGCTTAAGAGCAAGCATCAATAACTTTAATTGGCCCCTAGAAACAAAGTCCTTAGCAAGTCGTCCATTAACTAATAAAGAAAAATCACCACGATGAGGTCCACTATGAGTAAAGCCATAACGAAGGTCTTTTTCTAAATCTTTTTCTAATGCACTTAGAAGATGTATCTCCTTATCCCATCCTGAAACAAACTGTAAATGAAGATTTTCTATTCCAACAAAAAAAGAACTGATTTTATAAAAAACTGGCTTGAGTTTATCTAAATACTCATATCTATGCTTGTCGACCATTGTACCGTATTCAACAAATTCAGTATTCCAAACATTCAACTGGTTAGTTTTCTTGGTTTTAAGTAAAGAATTTCTCTGTTGAAGGGTTTTTTTGAATTGACGCCATTGGGTTAAAAAATCAGGCTCATAATTAAACACCCCCCAATCTAAAAATTCTCGTCTTATTTGAGGTCCACCGTCTAATAACTTATAGCTCTTAGGATGTATCAATAAAACCGGAAGAGAATAGGCTAAATCAGCTTTACTGCAATTATGTTGGTTGATTCGTATATCACATGTTTTTCCATTATGTTTTATACCCATATGCATAGACTGAGGTTCACAATGAGCTGAAACAATAAACTCAGTTTGTTCAAATTGAATGACTTGTTTCAAATTAGTTGCACGAAAGGATCTTGCTCTGCCTAAGATAAATAGAGCTTCCAATAAAGAACTTTTACCACTGGCATTCTCACCAGTGATTAAATTGATTCCTGCTAAAGGTTCTATAGAAGCTTTTTTGATATTCCGTAAAGTGTATATATCTAGTTTTTTCAAACTCATTGCTTGTAACTACACAAAACTAAAGACGCATTGGCATAACAATAAATTTATAGAGTTGCTTTTCAGGTTCTTCAACAAAGCAACAACTCACATTAGAAGCAATAGTTAACACAGCTAATTCAGAATCGAGATTACTGACTGCATCTAATAGATATTGTGAATTAAATGCAATAGACAATGATTCACCTTGATACTCAATAATTAACTCTTCTTCAGCTTCATCATGTTCTGGGTTATGAGAACTTAATTTTAATGTCTCATTTGAAATATCGCAGGTTACGCCTTTAAATTTCTCATTCGCTAAAATAGAAACTCGCGTTAAAGCATCTTTTAATTGGTGTTTCTGGATATGTATTCCATTAAAGAATGGCTGATCAAAAACTTTACTAAAATCAGGATATTTTGAATCAACTAATTTAGCTGAGAAAATTAGATTTTTAATAGTAAATTTAATATTACTATTTGAGAATTGGATGTTTAATTCAGCGTCATCATCGTCAAGTAATCGACTCAATTCAATAACACTTTTTCTGGGTAAAATAATTCGAGATTCAAATCCTGTTGCTTCTCCAATATCATCTTCATAAATAGAGAGGCGATGCCCATCTGATGCAACCAGTTTCAATTTGCTATTCGATATGTGTAGTAATAATCCATTTAAGTAATAGCGAATATCTTGATTAGCCATACAGAAAACTGTTTTATCTAAGGCTTTTTTCATTTTACCAGCAGAGATCAAAAAAGAGTTTTCAAATTCTGACTCTGCAAATTCAGGGTAATTATCTGCTGGCAAAGTAGATAAAGAAAAACGGCTTCTTCCTGAAGTAACTTTTATTTTATCGTCTTTTAATTCAAATTTAATTTTAGATTCATTTGGCAATAAGCGAACAATATCTAAAAACTTTCTAGCAGGAACAGTAATACTTCCTTGTTCGACTGAATCTAAATAAATCTTGGCAACTAATTGAATTTCTAAATCTGTTCCCGTTAAAACCAGACCTTGTTCACTCATATCCAGTAAAACATTAGAAAGAATAGCCATGGTTTGCCTTTTCTCAATAACGCTAACAATTTGCTGTAAAGGTAAGAGTAGTTCTTCTCTATTAATAATAAATTTCATAAATATATTTTAAAAACTATTACTGTTATTAGTGAGGTTTAAAACGGTTGATAAGTGTAATTTTATATTATACTTCAATAAGTTACAATGTTTATTCTATTGTTAATTATTTGATTTATTTTTGTGGATAACTTGGTGATAAATAAGACCCATTTGCAAGTTAACAAACTTTAAACAACTTAATAGTGTTAGAAAACACAGAGTTATACACAAGTAAAATATAGTAATTTATCGATTTTCGATTAGTCTAAATTTGAATTTAGTTCGGAATAATCAGCCTAACTAATAATAAAATAAATATATCTTTTAAAGGATTATTACTATTAGTAGACGTAAAATCTGTGTATAAGTACATTTTTTGCATAAAAAACAATAAATTATCTTGTTATAAAGATATAGCTAATTTAGCTAATTAAGTTGGGGATAAGTTATCATTAAAAGTTAGTAGGCTAATTATCCACAACTTAATCCCTGCTAATGTGACAGAGTTCTTAACAGGTTAAGATAATCTTCTGAAACTTTTATATCACTATCTCTCAATGTTTTTATGCGTTTACAGGCATTCATAACAGTGGTGTGATCTCTGCCGCCAAAGGCATCACCAATTTCAGGGAAACTGTGACTGGTTAGCTCCCTGGCCAAGCTCATAGCGATTTGTCTAGGCCGGGTTATGGATTGTCTGCGATTTTTTGATGATAAATCGGCAACGCGAATTTTGAAATACTCAGCAACTGTTCTTTGAATATTATCAATATTGACCAGTTTGTCTTGTAACGATATTAAGTCGTGTAAAGCTTCTTTAGTAAAATCAACTGTAATTTCTCTTCCTGTAAATTGAGCATTGGCAACAACACGCCTTAAAGCACCTTCTAGGTCTCTCACATTGGAAGGAATACGTTTGCCAATAAAAAAGGCGACTTCTTGTGGTAACTCAACATTAACTAGCTTTGCTTTGTTTATTAAAATGGCAGCTCTAGTCTCTAAATCGGGTGGTTCAATAGCAACGGGTAATCCCCAGCCAAAACGAGATTTTAATCTATCCTCTAATCCGTTTATTTCTTTAGGGTATTTGTCGCAAGTAAGAACAACTTGGTGTTTTTTATCTAATAGATTATTAAAAGTATGGAAAAACTCTTCTTGTGAACGCTCTTTACCCGCCAAAAATTGAATATCATCAATTAATAAAATATCGACACTACGATAATAGTCTTTAAAGGCATTAATCGTATTATGTTG
>ENA-ORXI01003157-ORXI01003157.1-sediment-metagenome-genome-assembly--contig:-NODE-3157-length-11316-cov-51.097162_pt1 | contig 11316 bp, 10 predicted proteins | sample MGYA00237861_ERZ511468 | MGnify/ENA primary metagenome ERZ511468 (study PRJEB26299, sample SAMN06266213) | sediment metagenome | isolation source: Hudson Canyon methane seep mesocosm | place...
CGGTTTCAATGGGTAACCCCCATGCAGTGATTCAAGTTGATGATATAAGCACTGCAGCCGTTGTTGAGTTGGGTAAACGTTTAGAAAGTGATTCTTTTTTTCCAGAAAGAGCTAATATTGGCTTTATGCAAATTATAAACAGGCAATATATTAAATTGCGAGTTTATGAGCGAGGGGCAGCAGAAACATTAGCCTGTGGGAGTGGTGCCTGTGCCGCAGTTGTTATAGGTATAGAGCAAAACTTGTTAGAGCAAGACAATGTTTGTGTGGAATTGCCTGGCGGAAAATTAATAATAAATTGGGCAGGAAGAGGGCAGGCTGTTTTTATGAAAGGCCCTGCAACATCTGTTTTTGAAGGACAAATAGAATTATGAGTGATGAAAATACCGTAGAACAAACTGATCTTGAGCCCGCTCAGGTTGAGGCTTATTTGCAAGCGCATCCTGAGTTTTTTCATCAGCATCTGGCTCTGCTAGAAAATTTGAGCATTCCTCACCCTAGTGGTAATGCAGTTTCGTTAATTTCCAAGCAATTAGAAATTTTTAGAAGCAAGCATCAAGAGCTGGAAAATCAATTAATTGCATTAATTGAAATAGCTAAAGACAATGACACTACCTTTACTCAAATGCATGAATTGACATTGGCATTGATGGAAGCTCAAACAATTGATGATGTGGTTATCAATCTTGATAAAGTCTTTAAGGATTGCTTTCTAACAGACTTTTCAGCCGTGCGGATTGTTCGGGCTGATGCGGATAGCTACGATAGTGATGTTTTTGTTACGCTTGATAATGAGAATTTACAACATTTTATGCAAGAGTTGAGTTCTAATCAACCGAAGTGCGGCAGACCGACATTAGCTCAGGCCAAATTCCTATTTGGTGATGTGGCAACAGAAATAAAGTCATGTGCAATTATCCCTATGGTCTTTACTGAGTTGGAAGGCTTGATAGCCATTGGTAGTCGGGAAGAGACCAGGTTTCATTACAGTATGGGGAATTTATTTCTGACTCAAATGAGTGAAGTCATCGGTACTCGCTTAATTGCTCTTTCGGATTGATAAGGTAGAGACGTAGCATGCTACGTCTCTACACAATGATTTAATTATGATGTCTGAAGCCAAACAAATACTTGCTGATTATTTTCAATATCTGGAATTTGAAAAAAGACTGTCTCCACATACTTTAAAAAGTTACTTACGAGACCTTAAGCATTTACAAAATTATTGCGTGATTCAGATAATCGAGCAGTGGCAAGATGTAAAGTCTATCGATGTTCGAAACCATATTGCCAATCGGCATAAGCAGGGAATTAGCAGTAAGTCACTACAACGTGAACTTTCCGCTATCCGTAGTTTTTATGATTATCTATTAAAAAAAAAGCAATTTGAGAATAATCCGGCCCGACATGTAAAAGCCCCTAAACAAGAAAGAAAATTACCTAAGGTTCTGGATGTTGATCAAATAACGGGGTTACTAGAAAGTGCGCCTGATTCATTTTTAGAAATACGTGATTTGGCAATGTTTGAGCTATTCTATTCTTCTGGGCTACGGTTAAGTGAATTAGCGGCTTTAAATATTGAAGATATAGACCTGTCGGCTAAAACCCTTCAAGTGTTAAAGGGGAAAGGAGGGAAACAGAGAAACTTGCCAGTAGGTAGCAAGGCTGTTTTAGCCTTAAATAAATGGTTAAATTACCGTACGACTAGCAAGGACTCAGCCATTTTTACCTCAAACAAAGGTAAGCGTTTAAGTCAGCGCAGCATTCAACTTAGATTACAGCGCTGGGGTAAAAAAAATGGTTTGCCAGAACAGATACATCCTCATATGTTAAGACATTCCTTTGCTAGTCATTTACTTGAATCGAGTCAGGATATAAGGGCTGTGCAGGAGCTTTTAGGGCACAGTAATATCAGTACTACCCAAATTTATACCCACCTGGATTTTCAACATCTGGCTAAGGTCTATGATAAAGCCCATCCCAGAGCAAAAAAGAAAACTGACTAACTATAAAACCTGTTATTATTAACACCATTTCCCATAAGAAATTTATTTACATTTAAGTATGTTTACCATAACCAGGACACCAAAAAATGACTGATAGTACAGCCACAGAAGATGCTAAATCAAAAGGAATTCTTTGGTTTTTTGGAACGTTAGCTGGTGTAACCCTCATTGTTCTATTTGTTCTAGGGATATGGTGGGGAGATGAACCTGATACCTTTGATGTAAGAGAAGAAGCCATTCGTTATATGGAAAAAAGCAGTTCGGATAGTATGCCCATTGGCTTTGTTTATACCAATACTTTGGCGCATATGGCTGAAGTGTTAATGGAAAAACCGGGGGGCTATATTTCTAATGACGTGGCTCCTCCAGGGGTGTTTTTAGATAATATTCGTAGCTGGGAGTATGGCGCACTGGTTATGCTTCGTGACGGTACCACAGCTTTAAGAAACCACTTTGCCAGAGATCAGTCGCAATCAGTTGAAGACAAAGATTTAGGTGTTGCTGAGCCATATTTTTACTATGAACCCAATTCATGGGCTTTACCTTCTTCAGAGTCAGAATACGATAAAGGGGTTAAGTTTTTGCATCGATATATGGAGCGCTTACAAAACCCTACTGCTGAACAAAGACGGGCACAGTTCTACTCTCGTTCTGATAACTTATGGACCTATTTAGAGGTGATTATCAAGCGTCTAGGGGGGTTGTCTACTCGATTAACAGCAAGTTCTGACAGGTTTGCTGGTGCTGCGGGTATTCTTTATGACCCAAGTGGACAAAATGCGCCACAAAATGTAGAAGAATTTAAGAAAGGTGTAGGGAAAACGCCCTGGCTGTTAATTGATGATGTTTTTTATGAAGCACGTGGAGCAAGCTGGGCTCTATTGCATATTTTGCAGGCAATTAAAGTCGATTTTGAAGATATTATTTTAGATAAAAGAGCCATGAATACCTTGGATAATATGATTCGAGCTTTAGAAAATGCCTTAACTCCCATACTTAGCCCTATGGTATTAAATGGTAATGGCTTTGGGGTAACAGCAAACTATTCACTGTCTATGGCTAACTATATTGCACGAGCCAACGCATCAGCACTTGATTTGCGTGATTTAATGAACAAAGGCTAGTTAAGTAGGGTGGGCACTGCCCACCCTACCCCGATAAAAATTAAGTCCACAGGTGAAACATGGAACAAGAAATTAACGATAATATTAAAAAAATTAGTACCTGGAAGCGTATTTTCTTTATGCTGGTTTTTACCGTCATTGTCGGCTTAGTCAGAATGCTGCTATGGGCAGTGATCTTCTTACAAGTGGCTTCTGCATTAATAACAGGCTCAGCAAATAAAAATATTCTAAATTTTGGGCAAACGCTTTCGGCTTATTTGTATCATATCTTATTATTTCTGACATACAACTCAGATCATGTACCGTTTCCATTTTCTGACTGGGGCTTAACTGAAGAGTTGGAGTTACCGAAAATCAAAGAATAGTATGTCTGCTCAAGGTAGAAAAATCATTCATATAGATATGGATGCTTTTTTTGCTGCAGTTGAGCAACGAGACTACCCGCAATACCGAAACAAACCCATCATTGTCGGCGGTCAGCCCGAGAGTAGAGGGGTAGTTGCCACTTGCAGTTATGAAGCCCGAAAATTTGGTATTCATTCCGCCATGTCATCAGCACGAGCTTATAGACTATGTCCACAGGCCATATTTGTTAAGCCCCGCTTTCAGGCTTATAAAGAAGCCTCGGTTATCATACGACAAGTATTTTCTGAATATACAGCCTTGTTCGAGCCTTTATCACTAGATGAAGCCTATTTAGATGTTAGCGAAAGTAGCTTGTATCATGGCTCAGCAACATTGATCGCTAAAGCAATAAAAAAGTCCATCCTGAAAAGAACTGGCCTGGTTGCTTCTGCCGGAGTTTCTTATAATAAATTCTTAGCCAAAATCGCCTCTGATATGGATAAGCCAGATGGGCTGTACCTGATTACACCAGAGCAAGGCGTGCAGTTTATAGAAGAATTAACAGTAGGCAAGTTTCATGGCGTAGGTAAAGCCACTGAAAAAAAGATGCACGCTTTAGGTATTAAAACAGGACTGGATTTAAAACAGCAATCACTGGCTTTTTTAATTCGGCAATTTGGTAAAGCAGGTCAGCATTATTACAATATAGCCAGGGCGATTGATCTGCGGGAAGTGAATAATCATAGAGAGAGCAAGTCCATCGGTGTTGAAACAACCTTTCAACAGGATATTAAAGAACGCGCAGAGATTTTAAAGCAGTTACAACTGTTACTAACACAAGCGATTAAAAAAGTTAGCGATAAACAACTAACAGCGCAGACTTTAACAATCAAAATAAAATATCATGATTTTGTACAATTGACTCGTAGTCGGACCCTGCCCTATACAATCACAACATCAATCGATACCAGGCCCGTTTTTGAAAGCCTGTTAAAAGATACCGAGGTAGGTCAACGCAAAGTGCGTTTATTAGGCATAACGCTGTCATCACTTAATAAGCCTGCACAGCGCGTAATATATCGTCAACTGGATATATTTGAGCACTGTCATTAAGCTAGAGATAAAAGATGTATTTCAAAACAAAAAAGTGTTCACACAAAGGCACAAAGCCATCAAGAAGAGCAATTTCTTTTTCTTTTCTTTGTGTCTCTGTGACTTTGTGTGAGTATAAAGTCTTGTAGAATTTCTTAACTTAATGACATTGGCGGACGCTCCTATCTGCTCCTCTTTAAATTAAAGGTCTACACCGTGGCGGAAAGTGATGTGTAATCAGGAATAGATTTGATATAGGATGTGCTGATATAAGGAAGCGCATCTTTCGGTGTGATGCGCTTAACTTATTACAGTCCCAGCACTTTTGCAATGGCATGTTCCCACCAGTTTAATGTTTTAACGATAGGCAGTGGACAACTGTCATAACCCCGATATTCAACTTGACTAAAAACATCGTCCCGTAACCAGGCATAAGCCTCTGGAGTGCTTTGTTTTAAACGTTCAGGGATTAAAATATACTGAGCGACCAGTTCTGCAAGTTTTTCCTGAGTTTGGCCATCATAACGGCCTTCATTGATTTCCCATAAATATTCAAAGGCTTCAAACCATTTCGAAGGCCATAAGGCTAACGTGGCGTTATTGATTAACTTGATGGTTTCATTATCATTAGACATTTTCTTATAACGATAGAAGAAATACATTTCGTCATTACCGTTCCAGAAGTGGAAGTTATCAATGGTATGGGCTATTTCATGGACAATAATAGGGATTCTGAAATCAACCAGATAGCGTAAATCTATATCACGATAAAGACGGCCATCTTTACCTTTATCAAAGGCTTTTACGGTAAAAATAATCAGGTTCTGACCGTTGTAGACCTGAGCAACTACCTGACTTTTAAAGCCAATACCTGGTACAAAGGTCAGCGGGTGGGTGTCATCTGACCAAATGCTGGTGGCAAAATCTTCAGGAAAGGCCTCTTGGATAAGCGTTTGCAGATTGCTATCCATATCTTTAATCTCATTATCCAGTTCTGTCAGTGGTTTTGCTTTACTGATTTTTTTACGCATAAAAGGCGGGATTTTACGAATCGCTTTTTCAAATACACGCAAATGATCTAGATTAAAACGTCTGGCCTTATAGTTTTCCCCATGCTTAATGATGGTCTTGGTATCATAAAAAAGAGCAAGTGCGGTAACTGCAGCTTCATCATCATCCCAGTATTGTTCTAAAACACACATTTCTGTATCGGGTTCAGTAGACGCTGACTGCTGACAGTCTTCCCGGTAATCTTGCAAGTCTTCAATATGATCTGGATGGCTATGATCAGTTAAAACAGCGATCGCATGTTTTCGTAATTCAACAGGATTATTTTTTTCGTAAAAGGCAATGCTTTTGCTCAGTTCAGCAAGGGGCAAAAAGCCAGTTTTATCCGTTGTGCAGAGTAGTGACTCATCTACAGAAAGTGGGAAAAAGATATTTTGAAACAGAGGGGTGACTAGCTTTGTCTGATTGGCTGCTAAAGCAGTATTAAGAGAAAGAATAAGGCCGACAAAAAAACAACACTGAGTAAACCGTTTGCAAAATGAAATCATTGACTCTGTTAATCAGTAGATTCAGGTTTTATTGATAATAATTCCTGGCTACGTTTTTTTAGTATTTTGGCTTCTTCAACAATTTCTTTTCGGTTTTTATAAGCATATACGCCAGCAGTTGCACCCATAGCAAACAATAAAACCGGATGTCGACCTAATCGTTGTATTAAAGCAGAGCCCAGTTGTGTTCCGGCAGTAAGCAACCCTAAGGTAACAATGGGATGACGGTCTTTGTGTTCTTTAGATTGATCTTCGTGTTCTTGCATAGTCAGTATGAATGGTCTGAGTTTGTTTTAAGGGGAATGGAAAAATTAAAAAAAGAAATCACTAGCATGCTGCTTCGCCTGTATTTTACATGATAGCGCATATTAAATGATTGTAGCCTTAGGCAAGGTGTTTTCACCTTAATATATCGTTCAATGACTGCCCTATCATTTAGTAAAATGGCTATGAACAAACTGCAGGTTGCTTCCATACTGTCCTTCAAGACACGGCGTGAATACATCCATGTAGCCTTGGTGACAGCATCCCTGCTGTCAACAGTCTTGAAAAACAGCATGGAAACAACTTTAGAATATAATCAACCTGCTTTTTGTTTACCGTTATATTTAGTAATGACTAGAATGTTACCAGGCCCCCGTATTTTCCATAGAAGCCCAGGGCTCCTGTTTGGCTAAAGGCTTACCTTTTTGTAGCAGTTCAATAGAAATATTGTCTGGTGAACGAATAAAAGCCATATAACCATCTCTGGGAGGCCTGTTAATGACAACCCCTGCATCCATTAATTGTTGGCAGTGCGCATAAATATCATCGACTTCATAGGCCAGATGCCCAAAATTACGTCCTCCGCTATATTCCTCAGTATCCCAGTTATAAGTGAGTTCAAGCGTAGGCGCTTCAATAGTAACGGCATTATCTTTATCCATAGGCGCAGCTAGGTAAACAAGGGTAAAGCGCCCTTCTTCACTTTCTATGCGATTAACTTCCGATAATCCCAGCTTATCGCAATAAAAGGCTAAAGATTGCTGTAGGTTGTTGACACGAACCATGGTGTGTAAATATCGCATAGGCTTAATAAATAGAATTAAATAAAGAAAAACGGTTATATTATGCAGGAATTTATTTAATTTTTATAATGGAGTTTATGAATGACTGATTACCCAGAAAAAAGCTGTGAAATTGACCGCCTGGTTCGACACCCTAAATTGGTTGAGGCTGCTTTAAGTGGCAAGAAGACTCAACAGCGCCGTGATGGTGTTTATGCCTATCCAGGAGAAACCTTTGAACTTGAAGGTATTCCATTTACAGTCACCTCTCTGGAGCGCCAAAAACTGGGTGATATGACGGATGCCGACGCAAATGCAGAAGGCTATCCTAGTATTGATATGTATAAAGGCTTGATTTTAAAAATGCATGCAGGCATGACCTGGGAAAACGAAGACCTCGTTTGGGTGCATAGTTTTAAACGAGATGATGCAGAATAGAAATTAACGAAATATTTTACACTGAATAATACTAAGGAAAGTTGAAGGATTCTGGGACTAGTCTTTTTTGGAGAGCAGGCTGTAGCCTGCTTGATATTTGTTGGTGGTATGAAGCTAACGACTCGGATAATAAAATGCGGTTGCTAGGAACAAAGCCCCCTTGATTATTTAATTGACGGTGTCTTTTTGAGAAGTTAGGAGGGCTGTACAATCACCATCAGGGAAACATGTACAGCCACATCAGTTTTTTTATTTGCTGTAATAGCGAGCATCTTTTAATGCTTTAAATATGTATGGCTTCATTTTTAAGGCCAAATCGCTACCATTGATAGGGTTATCATCAATATCAGTCGCTAAATTTTGATGTTGTGTAGTCGATTTGAATGGAATGACTAATTTTCCATAATTATTGATTAAACCTATATCAGTCCAGCTGGCAACCGTGACACTCCGGTTTTCCTGTGGGGTAGATAAATCAATGCCTAAGCTATGATCTTTTACTGGGTTACTTACCCCGAGTCGACTTAAGATTGTCGTACTCATATCCATATGACTGGTTCTTTTATTTATTGTTTTAGCTGAGCCATTAGGCATCCATACAATCATGGGTACTCGGACTTGCCAATCAGTGAACGCAGAATTATGTCCCCAGCGTCCACGTTCCATAAATTCTTCACCATGATCTCCCGTTATCATAATCAATGTATTATCAATTTCACCTGATTTTTCTAAATATTCAATAACGCGTTGTAGTTGAATATCAATGCCATGAGCAGAATTATCATAACGAGCTTTCATACTTTTGATTTGGGGAGCAAGCTCTTTACGCGATAAGCCAGCATAATCAAGGTTTTTTAGATAATTGTTGCTTACGATGGCATTATCAGGAAATGAATAGCGAGCATGGGTCGCTTCATAAAATAAAAAACCATAGAAAGGTTTTGAAGGGGCTCTGTTTTTTATATCATTAATTAGATCAGTGGTATTGGCTTTATCGCGTTTCCAAGGTTCTCCAGTATTATTTTCGATTAATTTGTCAGCAGGAATTTGACTAAAAATAGTTTGATTAAATTCAGGGTAAGTAAATTTTGCACTGGTATAAATAAAATACTGATAGTCATATTGCTTAAGTACATCAAATAGAACGGGTCCTTGCTGTTTACGTAGAAACATATCCCAATAATTACCTGGAATCCCATAAAATAAAGAAAATAGACCTTGGCGTGTACCATTACCACCTGAAAAATGAGAGGTAAAATTCCATGACTTTTGTGCAAAAGTAGTCATCTTAGGCATGATTTTAGGTGTTAATAGATCCCAGCGCATTGACTCTGAAATTAACATAACGATATTAAAAGGCTTATCAACTTTAGCTAATTGTATGGCTTGTTTTGGATAATTTAACTGACCTTTAGTTTCCTCGAATTTAATTGTTGATGCTTTTGATGTTTCTACACCAGCCCAAGTTAAAAATGTGTTCATTTTCATTTGCTGGTATAGCGGAATAGCATCACCACGATCCATAACAGGACCATATAGTTTTGCACGACTAAAGCCATATATTCCTCTATCAACTAGGGTAATAAGAAAGAAAAATATAAAGACTTTATAGAAGGGAATATGTAAGTCAGGTGCTTTAAAGGAAAAAAACAAACTAACAAAGTGTACAGAAAATAGGACTGATAAGTAGCCTAATATCAGAGTAGGGCTAGTTTGATCTGCGCCTAAAGACTCTATACCTCCTGGTGTGGTGAATAAATTCCATACGAAACCATTAATATGAAATGCATATAAGTCAAATAAATGGCTGTCAGCAAATACAAATAAATGGCCCAAAATGGATGTGAGGACAGTCAAAACAATTGCAGTGAGCTGCCAACGACGTAGTAGAAAAAAGCACGCCAAAGCAGGAGACTGATATATCATCCCATAAGTAATTAGTATGGATAAAGAGTGGACTTGGTCAGTTAAAGTTTCAGTTGGAATACTTTGTAAAAAATGAGTGCATAAAAATACACTAAATAACCAGGTTCCAATAAAGTAGATTGTTAAATTACTAGGGTTCTTCAATTAATTACCTATTATAAATGGATCGTGTTGAGTAGAAAAATGGGTGGAGAAGGGGGCTTTATTGTGATGTTTGAAAAACTGATTGAATCAGAATTTAATAGTATCGGAGTCTAAATTACCTTCTTAGTTCAATCTGCATACAAATAAAATAGTCACGTTACAGATGGATATGTTAACTAATAGATTGAATTTTATATAAAATATCTTGGAATGTATCAGTTTATAACCTTAAATAAACACTTTGTATTAATTCAAAAAGTGTATCAATGTTGAATCAAATTGACAGATATTTTATATCATTGAAGATGTTATCATGAGCACGAATTTTTAAAATTAAGCTAAAACCTATGAAATTTTTGTATAAATCATCCCATATAAAGCCAGATTTATTATTTTTATTTAGAGCTTTTGTTCATTTAATGGCTTTGCAATCACTGTTTCGAGGCATATTATTATGGAGAAATAGTGAATTAGGGACAACAATCCCAAGTAGTGAGATTGTACAGTCATTTTTGGTTGGGATGAGGTTTGACCTTATCATGACAGCCTATGTCATGGTTCCTCTGGTGTTGACATTATTGCACCCGGCTGGAATCAGGAAGACGTGGGCAGTTATATGGTTAACATTTGTTGCGTTTGTTTTTACTTTTTTTGCGATTGTTGAACTTGATTTTTATCATGAATTTCATGTTCGTCTTAATAGTTTAGCATTTCAGTATATTAAGGAAGATACGGGTACTGTTATCAGCATGATTTGGTATGGCTTCCCTGTTGTTCAATACCTACTTCTAGTGGCGGTAATATGTAGTTTGTTTTATTACATGTTATCTCGAAGTAGCAAGGGCACAACAGAGCCAGCAGAAAGATCCTCATCTTATGCGATACGGCTTGGTATATTTTGTTTGGTTGCTGCTAGTACCGTACTGGCAGGGCGAGGAACCTTAAGACAGGGGCCCCCTTTACGCTGGGGAGATGCCTTTCATAGTGAGTATTTATTTGCCAATCATTTGGCTTTAAATGGGAGTTTTACTCTGACAAAAGCTTTTATTTCTGAATTTAAATACGACAAGCAGAAGCAATGGCTAAAGAAAATGCCAAAAGCTGAAGCGGTGGACGTTACCCGGAAATTATTGTTTACCGAGAAAGATAGCCTGATTAAAGGCGACCACTCACCTATTTATCGTACTTATCATGCTGGAAATGGGGTGTATTCATCTACTAAGCCTCTTAATGTAGTGATGATTTTGATGGAGAGTTTTAGTGCTGAGTTTGTTGGCAGCTTAGGTCATAAAGGAGGCATTACTCCTGAGTTTGATAAGTTAAGGGAAGAGGGACTGTTATTTAAAAACTTTTTTTCTAATGGAACGCATACTCATCAAGGCATGTTTGCATCAATGGCTTGCTTCCCAAATTTACCTGGTTTTTCATATTTAATGCAGCAGCCAGAAGGGGATACTAAATTTGCTGGCGTATTAAAATTTTTAGGTGATAGAAACTACCAAAGTTTATATGTCTATAATGGCGATTTTGCATGGGATAATCAGCGTGGTTTTTTTGGTGGCCAAGGCATGCAGCGCTTTATTGGACGAAATGATTTCATTAACCCTAAGTTTTCTGATCCAACATGGGGAGTCTCTGA
>ENA-ORXI01003158-ORXI01003158.1-sediment-metagenome-genome-assembly--contig:-NODE-3158-length-11316-cov-3.369695_pt1 | contig 11316 bp, 9 predicted proteins | sample MGYA00237861_ERZ511468 | MGnify/ENA primary metagenome ERZ511468 (study PRJEB26299, sample SAMN06266213) | sediment metagenome | isolation source: Hudson Canyon methane seep mesocosm | place: USA:Hudson...
CCCTTTATACTTTCTCGGTAAGTGGTAATGTTGCTGGTGAAAGTGGTATTAGTAATGAGTATAAGCGTTTGTTGGCTAGTGTTAAATTAGTTGATTAGCTTGTGGCCGACGTCAATGTTTGTACGTCATCTTGAACTCATTTCATGAACTTATGGGGTTGTACTTGCTGGTTGAGGAACTGAAACAAGTTCAGCATGACGGTATTGTTCACCGCGACTACCTTCGCCATGCTGAATTTATTTCAGGAACTAATGGGGTAAGCATTTGTTTATTGAGGTACTGAAGCAACCTCAGCATGGCAACGGTGCTTTCCCCCCTTGAGCTATTTACTTTGCAAGATCGTAGTGTGATTTATTGTACTCGGGAAAGGCATTTAAAACGTCAGTTAACTCTTCTTCTAGCCCCTGCCAAGGTTTTAAAGACGTTTTATAAATAGCCTGACGTACTTGCTTAACACTAGCGGTTTTAACTACGCGTTTTTGTTTGTTAAACTCCAAACAAGATTGCTGAAAAGGCAAATTACAATAATCAAGCAGTTTTCTAACTTCATCTTCAGTATTTTCTACTAAATTTTCATATTGCAGGGAATATACGCTACCCTTTGGAACTAATTTTAATGAGGTTTCCATGTATTGTTGATATTTTTTATAGTATTTAATCAAAGTAGACAAATCGCTACCGTAACTATGAAACTCGCTAAAATTTTGTTCAAATATTGATAGAATATTCGCTATAGGGTTTCGCGTTATATGAATAAATTTTGCTTGAGGAAATAGTCGAGGTAATAATGCGGTGTAAATAAAATTATGGGGCATTTTATCGACTAAGTGTTTAGCTTCGCTATCATGCTTTCTTATTAATTTTAAATAATGCATTGCAATAGGAGTTAAATCTAATTCTTCACTCTTTTCCAATAAATCAATAAAAGTCCAAGGCCTAAATGTTCTGTTTTTGTTTGATAAATCTTCATTTGTATAGTTTTTATTAAAAGCCATTTGTAGTGTGTTTGACTCGCCACATGCAAAGCAACTGGAATGTGCTCCTATAATACTTTCAGTTAATGTGGTACCTGAACGAGGCATACCAATGATAAATATAGGCAGTGATGATTTTATCTTTGTAACAGGTATTATTCGCTTTTGTAATGCATTTGTTGCTCTATCAAATAAAAATAGTGTTTCTTTTTCATTGTAAGGGAAGTTATTTTTCTTATTAGCAAGCTCTAATAGATAAATCCATTTTGCTCTGTCTTTTTGTTTGTATAAGTTAGCTAAATTGAAAACGAGATTTGAATCAACCTTATCTGTATTCATAGTAGCTAAAACTCTTTTCTCTATTTGACGTTGTTCAGCTGCTGATAACTCTTCTAATTTCAACCTTAAATGTAAATTTTTTTTCAATTTAGATGAAGTAGATGTTACAAATAGTTTTTTGGCTCTTTTAAACTCGCCTAATGTAATTAATGTTTCGATCGCAAAAAATAAGTATTGGTCAGATAAGTTAGGTATGAGTAATAATGTATTTAGTAACGCTAATGCTTGTGAATAATTATTTAATTCAATATATGAATCAATAGATAGTTTATAATAGTCTGCATCGCTTTTTGGGATCTTATCGACAAATTCCAAACACTCTAAAAAACGGTTATCGTTTACCAATAAATGGCACAGTAATTTTAAACCCGCCAAGTAGCTACTGTCTATCATTAAGCTGTGTTTAACCGTCAGGATTGCTTTATCCAGAAATCCTAATTGAGATTGTACTGTTGCTAAATCACTCAAATAAACCGGAGATGGATTTAGCTCAACAACTTTTTCAAGGCATTTATTGGCTTTAACAATATCTGTTTTTCTATAAACCTGAGCGAGGCTATTCAATATGTCGGATCTACCGTCATTAATACCAATGGCTTTAGTAAGGTTTAAAACAGCTTCATCATTTCTATTTAAATGAAAAAGTGAAACCCCTAAAGTATGTAATAAGTCTACATCGTTAGGGCTGTTTTTAAGTTGTTTTTCAGCAATGGATTTTGCTTTTATATAATTTTTTTTTGATAACAAAGATAAAATTTTATTCAAATTATTTTGTCTTTTAGCAACATCGAACATTTAAACCCTTGGGTATCTAAAGAAATAAAGACAGATGATAGATATTACCATAATATTAGGAAAAAAGGGCTCGTGGAAGGGAAAGAAAAAGGGGGCAGTGACAAATAAGAACGGCCCTCATTGGTAGCTTTATATTCTTAACATTTGAAGGTTTTCCTCGTTTAGCTCTACCTAATTTTCGTTTTAAGTAATAGGTGGAAGGTCAGTATCAATTTCTCTCGTCATTCTGAATTTATTTCAGGAACTTATGATTTAAGGTCTTGCTGATTGAGGTGCTGAAACAAGTTCAGCGTGACGGTTTGAGTTCCGCATGTCGGTTTGGGTTTAGCGTGGCGCTACTTTCGTCATCCTGAATTTATTTCAGGAACTTATGGTTTAAGGTCTTGCTGATTAAGGTGCTGAAACAAGTTCGGCATGACGGTTTGAGTTCAGCATGACGGTTTGGGTTTAGCTTGGCGGTTTAATTTCAGCGTGGCGGTTTGAATTCAGCATGAAGCTACCTTCGTCATCCTGACGGATGTCATGATCTCCTACTAGCAAACAATTAAGCCTTTAGATATTTAACTCTTTAGCCTTTAAATAATTACCCATTTCAAACCGACACAGATTTTGAACTGTTTTTTGTGTTTCTTTTTCACTAAAAAACGCTTTCAAAGTTGCTTTTACTTCTACTTGCTCTGTCGAATTGAGTTTGTCGGTAGTATTACGTTGGCCAATGTTGATTGCCCTACCTGTCAATTTAGCGCAGTCTTGCTCAAAAGCGGTTAGGTTATCTAAAAATCCCACCACTTTAAATTGTGCTAAGTTATTGGCCACTTCTAATTGCATCGCTTTAGCATCGTCTTTGTCTTTAGGGTAACGCCCCGTTAGATACATCGTGGGGGAGTTAGCCATTTGCCAACCGCGTTTTCTGTTGAGTATTTCTTTTGCTTCATTAATTACATTGTCTGTGGTTAAGCTATTTGGCAGCATAATGGCTTTTGTATTGGTTAATTTGTTGAAAATATAATTAGAAATAAAGCGTTCAACAGGATCTCTTAAAATGGTAATAAAGGCATATTGGTCTTTGAATTGTTTTATTAAATCTTCTGTTATGGTGATATGACCACTAATATATTGCCAGTTTTCTTGTAAATAATAAGAAAATATTTTCTGTAAATGTGCTGCATGGTGCTCACTGAATTGGCAGCTACCCTGAAGTGTTGTTATGTCACCAGTAAAACTTGCCATACTTGAGCTAATCGATTGTTGTCTGTCTATTCTATGCTGCCCAGGGGCTGCAAGCGCTGAACGCAGAGCAAAATCTACTGAACTACCACCACACTTTGCAATATGCACAAAAGCGACTTTAGGGCCTGTATAGGGCGTTGTGGCTATACGGTGTAAGTTTACTTCATAGCCTTGGCTGGTAAGTATACGCTTTACTAATTTTTTGTAAGAAAATAATGACATATAAATTTAGCTGTTACTCTGTGTTTTATTGGTTTTAAACTGGTTAGTTAGTATTAAGGGCCAAGTTATCATAGCGGTGATCATCAACTTCATAAACTCTCTAGTCTGTTTAGTAAACAGTAAACTTAAAAAACTGGCGATTATGTAAGAAAACAAGGTTGCCCAAGCTGCGCCTATTCCGCCATAAAGTGGAATAAGCAGTAAATTTAATCCAATATTACTAACTGCACCTGCACCATGGCTATATAAACTAAATTTATAGTTTGCTTCGATAATCAGCCATTTACTCAAAATTGCTCGTTGAAAGATGAATAATGTGGCAAAAATATGAATACTCAGTATGGCAGCACTTGTTTGGTAATCAGCACCATAAATTAATTGGATTATAGGGCTTGCTAAAATAGTCATTAAAATACTTATTATTAAAGCGGCGGCAACCATTACGCTTAAAATTTGTAGTAAAAAATCTTGGTATACTTCATTACCTGTTTGTTTTAACTTTATTAATTTTGCATTAAAAGCATTAGCAATGAGAACAGGGAATACGTACCAAAATTCTGACAGTTTTGCCGCTGCGGCGTAATAGGCAACTTGTTCAGCGTTTTGGAAGTAGCCGATCATCACTTGGTCTATTTTTAAGTATAATGCTGCTGCAATTCCTGATAGTAATAACCATTTGCCTTTCTGAAAAAATCCATAAACACTCTGCTGACTAACCGCTCTGTCGATTTGATTTAATCTATGATGACCTTGTTTAAAATACAAAACTAAATAGCCTAAGCCAATACAAACAAATTCTAAGCCATGAATTATGATTAAGTTATGTAAGTTTGCCCCATTTAATATTATAAAAATCTTTATTGCTCCAAGCAAAATTACCACAGTTAACCGAATCGTTAATGTGTAAATAACTTGCCTCTTGGCTAAAAAATAAAACTCAACTAAATAAAGCAATGTAAAACTTTGCAGGGCTAACAAGGTAATGATAAATGTAAGTTGTTGACTTTCAATACCAAGTAAGTAGGCACTGATACTGCCACTGGTTATGCAAATAAAAGCGCCAAAAAATCGTATGGTAAGCGCTGTTAAAAAATAGTGGTGACTATGCTTGGGGTATTTAACAAAGTACTTTGTCGCGATGTTGTTTAACCCCATTACACAAAGAGGAGCAAATAACGCAACAAAAGAAGTGATATAAGAAAACTGACCAAATATCTCAGGTCCTGCAACTCGAGCTAATAATACACTGGTTAAAAATGCCATGCCCAAAATAATGATCTTCTCACTAATCAGTAATAGGCTGTTTTTAATATTGATAGAGAGTGGCATAGAGCAGTGTTTTACATATTGTTTTTTAAACTTAGTTAAGTAATATATCATGTTGGAGATTCACCATTACTTAAATTTAACAAATAAAAAGGATTTTATTTTGCATATACAACACCATGGCGCCGTTAATGGCGTTACAGGCTCTTGTCATCAACTTCACGTTAACAAGCACGCTTCTATACTAATCGATTGTGGGCTTTTTCAAGGGGCTGAAACCTCTGGTAATAACAACAGTGACAACTTAGCAATAGAGTTCGACATTACCTCGGTACAAGCGTTAGTGATAACCCATTGCCATATTGATCATGTTGGTCGACTTCCTTATTTATTAGCAGCAGGTTTTAAAGGGCCTATTTATGCCAGTACGGCTACCGCTAAGCTTTTACCTTTAGTGATTGAAGACGCATTAAAAGTAGGTGTTACTCGTAATAAGTCGATAATTAGTGCTTGTTTAAAATTACTCAATAATCAGTTAGTGCCATTAGAGTATAAATCGTGGCAGACACTTTCTTTTTCCAATGTTCAATCTGAACAAGCCCCGAAAGTTAAAATAAAGTTTCAACCTGCAGGGCACATTTTAGGCTCTGCTTATGTGGAAATTGATATCGCAACAAATTCAAAGTCTCATAGAGTCGTATTCTCTGGTGATTTAGGTGCGCCATATGCGCCTTTGTTACCCGCACCTAAAAGTCCATACCGTGCTGACACCTTAGTTATTGAGTCAACTTATGGCGATAAAAATCACCAAAGTCGAAAAGATCGCAGTAAAAATTTGCAACGCATTATAGAAAAAGCAGTATCAGACAATGGTGTGGTGCTTATTCCTGCTTTTAGTATTGGCCGTACTCAAGAATTACTCTATGAGCTTGAGCAAATTGTTTACCGTCAGAGAAATGAAACTCGCTCTACAGATGGTAGTAATGGAGGCAGTAATGATTTTTGGCAAACAATAGATATTATTGTTGACTCACCAATGGCGGCCAAGTTTACTGAAAAGTATCAAGAGTTTAAAAACCTATGGGATAAAGAGGCAAAACGCGAAATTAGCGCTGGCAGACATCCATTAAACTTTGAACAGCTTTACACAGTTGATAGTCATGAAGAACATTTACAAACCATTACCTATTTAGCTAAACGAGATAAACCTGCGATTGTTATTGCCGCTAGTGGTATGTGCAGTGGTGGGCGTATCGTTAATTACTTAAAGCAGTTTTTAGCCAATAAAACGGCCGATATACTATTTGTAGGGTATCAAGCTAGTGGCACCTTGGGCAGGGATATTCAGAAATATGGCGATTTATCGAGAGAAAAACAAGGTTATGTGTTTATTGATCATCAACGAATTGATATTAAAGCCAGCGTACATACGATTAGTGGTTATTCAGCTCATGCGGATCAAAATGGCTTAATTAACTTCGTTAAGCGTATGCGTTATCAACCTGAGCATATAAAGATTGTTCATGGTGATGAGCAGGCAAAACAAGCATTAGCTGAAAAATACTCTCAGTTATTGCCAGGTGCTAAAATAGAGATTGCTAAATAGAACTTTTGTGCGGAATATATTTTAGCAACTCAAAAAGTGAGGTACTGAACAAGTTCAGCATTACTAGAGGGATTTTATATTACGTTTGTAGTTCAATACGATATCGTCGGCTCTTTATTTTATTAATAAGTTCCTAGTTTTTCTGCTTTAAGGTAGAATACGCGCGTTTTTATATTATTGATGGTTTTTTAATGGTTCGTGTTATTACCTTTGGTACATTTGATATTTTTCACCTTGGACATTTACAAATTTTAAAGCGAGCACGTGCTTTAGGGGATGAGTTAATAGTTGGTGTGTCTACAGATCAGTTAAACTTCTCAAAAAAACAACGTAACCCTATTTGTTGTCAAAACAGTCGTTCTGAAATCGTTGATGCACTAAAATGTGTTGATCAAGTTTTCTTTGAAGAGTCGCTAGAGTTAAAACGTCAGTATATAACTGAATTTAATGCCGATATTTTAGTGATGGGAGATGATTGGCAGGGAAGGTTTGATGAGTTTAAGGATATTTGCCAAGTTGTTTATTTACCTAGAACACCATCAATATCTACTACTGAGTTAATTGAAATAGTCAAAGAAAGATAAATACTTTAATAAGTTAGGAATGCAATCAAACATGTTTAAAAGTCGCCCAGAAGTGGTGTTGTTAGTTTATGGCAAGGGTGGTCATGCCGCCCAAATGCAACGTTTGCTTGTTGATGGCCCTAACGAATTTAAAAATAAACAGTTTATTGCTTTAACGGATGTTAAAAAATCGAACCCTTTATTTCTCAAGCAATTTTATTGTGTGGAAGCACGAGATAAATTTTCTTATATCAAAAATGTTTTTGTTTTTGTGCTGTATTTCTTTTGGGCCTTTGCTCAAATGATCCAAATATTAGTTAAATATAAAGTGGTTGGTATGATCTCTACGGGTCCTGGCATTGCTGTTGTTCCTGCGTTATTTTGTCGTTTATTTTTTATTAATGTTACCTACTTTGAGTCGTGGTCACGTATTTATACGCCATCGCTTGCCGGTAAAATTATGTATTACATTGCGAATACCTTTTTTATTCAGCACCAATCTATGCAAAAGTTTTATCCTCAAGGAATTTTCTCAGGCCGATTATGAATATATTTGTTACCGTTGGCCATACTCATTACAACATGCTATTTAAAGCCGTTAATGAGCAATTATCACCAGATAAATATCGTGTGGTTAATCAAATCTCAGATGGTGACTATTTACCGAGCAAGCATGAGCATTTTCCATACACTGATAATATTGAAGTTCAAATTGAACAAGCTGATGTTGTGATCACTCATGCCGGTGCGGGCTCTGTTTTTCACTTATTAGAAATTGGTAAGCCTGTTGTTGTTGTACCTAATTTTGAACGTGTTGATGAGCACCAAAAAGACTTAGCTGATTTTGTTTCTCATAATAATTATGCCAGTGTTTGTCGAGATTTATCTCTGCTTGAGCAAAATGTTCTGTCTGCAGTTAATGATAAATACTCTCCTTATAAAACTAATCCTTTTCATGGTTACGCTACTATTCTTGCTTCGATCAATAAAGGAAATTCAAAAGCGGATAAACAGACTTTTGAGTTAAATAGAACAGAATCTGTTGCTGGTATTCCTGTGCGATTGTTTAAAACTATGTCTGAGGCTGTAGAGTCAATAATTTCAGATAAGGGTAATGTTATCCCTGGAAGTGCTATTGCCATAAACCCTGAAAAAATAATTAAATCTCAAGAAGATCTTATTATCAGGGAAATATTGTTGTCAGCTTCGATTCGATTTGCCGATGGTATTGGCGTTGTTAAAACATTATCTCGAAAAAGTGGTCAGAAAGTTACCCGTATTCCGGGCTGTGAATTATGGGAAGAAGTAATGAAAAAGGCAGGGGAGTATCCTTTGTCTGTTTTTTTAATTGGCGCAAAACCACAAGTTATCGATGAAACTAAGCAACAATTAATCGCCCAATACCAGGTTAATATTTGTGGTACTCAAGACGGTTATTTTAACGATGAGCAAGAAGCAGAATTAATTACTCGTTTAGTAGAGTTAAAACCTAATATTGTTTCTATTGCATTAGGATCTCCACGGCAAGAAATTTTAATTAATCGTTGTCGTAAGGAATGTCCCGATACCTTTTTTATGGGCGTAGGTGGTACTTATGATGTTTATACTAATAACGTGAAGCGTGCTCCTAAAATGTTTCGTGCATTAAATTTAGAGTGGTTTTATCGCTTAGCGTCTCAACCAACACGGTTTTCTCGACAAGTGAATTTACTTAAATACCTTTATTTGGAAATTTTTAAGCGCTTATAGTAAAAATTAGTTAAGAGTATTTTATGAATCAACCTACAGAGGTTAACAGTAATGCACCATTAGTTACTGTTTATATACCCAGCCATAACCGATGTGACTTGCTGAAACGAGCGGTAAATTCAGTTTTAGCACAAACTTATAAAAACATTGAGTTGATTATTGTTGACGATGCCTCTGTTGATGAAACTCATCATTATTTAACTCAGCTTACTTCAGAATATGACAATGTACGTACTTTTAAACAGAAACAAGCCATGGGGGCATGTGCTGCTAGAAACATTGCCATAGCCGATGCAAAAGGCACTTTAATTACCGGTTTAGATGATGATGATGAGTATTTACCACAAAGAATAGAAGACTTAGTTGCTCATTATGATGAAAACTATGCTTTTGTTTGTACTGGTTTTTTATGGCATTACGGTAAAAAAAGTCGGGCAGTTGATCATACCGCTAAAATTATTACTTTAGATGAACAACTCAATTATAACTACGCAACTAATCAAGTTTTGGTGGCAACTGAGCGTTTAAGAGCTATTAATGGTTTTGATGAAAGCTTTGTTGCCTGCCAAGATTACGATACTTGGACGCGATTAATTAAAAAGTTTGGTAATGCTAAAAGAGTTGCAGGCGCGAGTTATGTTATTCACCGCGGTGATGATATTGTTCGATTAACTGAGCCAACTAACTGGTTAAATGGGCATCGTCAGTTCGTTGATAAACATGGTGATGAAATGAGTGCAGCTAACCAAGTTAATCAAGAGTTCAGACGAATTATTGCTAAACGTCAACGATTAACGTTTCGGGCATTATTTCAACAATTAAAGGCTGGATTAGCAAAACAAAAGCTACGGTACTTTCTATCTTCTAATTTTTCATTTTTAGGTAATATAAGGCGATACTTTTTAGAGAAGTAATTTACCACGGTCATCGTCAACCTAATTTGAGTATCGTCATTCTGAATTGTAATATCGTCATCCTGAATTTATTTCAGGAACTTGTTGAGAGAGGTAATGAAACAAGTTCAGCATGACAATGGTGGCCCAATATAATCTTTAATAAGGTATTTACGTGAAAAAATTAGTGATAGTTTCAACAGTAGTTAATGGTGGTAAAGGAGGGATTTCTTCAGCTTTACAAGGCTATATTAACGGTCTTGAGAGCTTGTCTGTGCCTTATTTTATTGTTGAATCTCACCGCCAAGATAAGCCATTATTGATTACTTGGCTTAAAGCATTTTGGCAAATATTGTTATTATCAATTAAACACCGAAAAAATATTGTTTTTTGGTTTCATTGTGGTCCTTGGTTATCAGGTTTTCGTAAATTCACACTTGCACTAATGCCACGGTTATTCGGTTGTAAAACTATAGGACATATTCACTCACCTACTTTCAATAATTATTTATCTGATACAGTCGCTTCAAAGGCTTTGATTAAAACGTCTTTACTGCCATTTAAACAACTTATTATGCTAACGCCTTGGTGGAAAAATCTATTGATTGAGCATCAAATAACTAAACCATCAATAGTATCTCCTAACCCTAATAGCGAGGTGTATTGTAATATTGCCCAAAGTTATTTAGTAAAACCAAGAGAAGTTAATACTGTTTTAAGTAATTTTGAAATAGTAACCATGGCAAGGCTAGTCGAGGGAAAAGGTGTAGATTTGGTTATCGATGCTTTAGCTCAACTACCTAAAGTATATAAGCTCACTATTGCAGGGGATGGCCCTTTAAAGAGTCAGTTGGAACTGCAGGCTAGAGAGCTTGGGGTTTTTGAACGCATTACTTTTACTGGCTGGATTGACGGTAAGCAAAAGGAACAGCTGTTACGTAACGCCGATTTGTTTTGCCTGCCCTCAACTTACGATTCCTTTGGTATGGTCTTTATCGAAGCTATGGCATTTGATCTACCAGTTATTGCCTACGGTTGGGGACCAATAAATGATGTAGTTGATGCAGAGGTAGGTCAATGTTGTAATGAAGCTAGCGTTGATGAAGTGATACGTTGCATTAAGCATGTATGCAATGATCTTTCTATCTACAGCGGTAAAGGTCCGGCTAGGGTTGTGAATAAATATACTCCCATTGCAGTAGCAAAAAACATTGTTAAATTATTAAGCTAACTTGTTTAAACTGTCATCTCAAAAGTTGGCTAATTTTTATTCGGACATTCCGGTGAGCTCTCAGGCCGGAATCTCTGTACCCAAACACCTATAATATAACAAGTGGTATTAGCCGTACGAAACTACTCAAAAATTAACTCCTCTTTTATTTCACGCATTATCGACAGCAATCGCCTAAGCAGATATAATTTCAGCCTTTTTATTATTAACTTAACCTTTTATCGTCTAGGATCTTAAACTTTATGGAAACTACGCACAAAGCTGCTGTCATTCAATCAGATGACTTATCACTTTATGGTTTATTTTCACTTTTTATTAAAAACTGGCTTACGCTTTGTATTTGTGGATTTTCAGTAGCGATAATTGCATTAATATGGGCAGTGCAACAACCCAATATCTATAAAGCTGAAACAGTTTTAATGCCTATAACTGATGATAAAGGCGGTTT
>ENA-ORXI01003159-ORXI01003159.1-sediment-metagenome-genome-assembly--contig:-NODE-3159-length-11305-cov-9.098504_pt1 | contig 11305 bp, 9 predicted proteins | sample MGYA00237861_ERZ511468 | MGnify/ENA primary metagenome ERZ511468 (study PRJEB26299, sample SAMN06266213) | sediment metagenome | isolation source: Hudson Canyon methane seep mesocosm | place: USA:Hudson...
TTCAGCACGAAATATACTGGTCGTTCAATTAAAAAGGCGAGTAGTAGCGTTTGTAAAAAAGTACTTTCTGCTCCTTCGGTCAGAGAAAGAAAACCGATGAGTACAGCATATAGGTGGCCATCTCCAGTACGAGAAATATAACGAGAAAATAAAGCTAAATGTTGGTAGATTCCTGCATTAATTAAACGCGTGAACATAAAAACATCATATTTATGGACGGAATAAATCAGTTTCATCTTTCTTACCTCTGTTTTACTCTGAAGATCACTTCAGATGCATTGGTTGTGCTCAAGGCTAAGGATAGTTTTCTACTGTGACAGAATAATGAAGCTTTTTTGAAACTTTTGTGACAAGCGCTTAACGAATAAGCGATTCCTTTTTACTACGTCGGTAATCTTTCGCTTTTTGCCATGCTTTTCGGCTATGTCGATTCTTATCAAACAGTCTAATAACTCTACGTTTAACCTTATTAGAGGCTTTAAACATAATCGCTAAACCCACGACCATCGTTGGCAACCCAAAAGGCACCGGTAAGGGAAATAAAATCATCCCGATAACAAAAATAAAGCCACCCAACATCAATAATAGAGATTTTTTAACCATGCTTACGCTACCTTTGCCAATTTAATATTCTGAGTCAGCTAATAATGCCAACCCCAATAACTATTCACTGTAATAGCCGTCATTTCCGGAATCCTTAATTGGGAATCCATGCATCTGCTAAAGCTTGTGACCATGTTTGATTGGGTAGTCAGGCTGGATGATGGTTTCTCTGGGTTATATTAAGTTTAAGTATAAATCTATTAGGATTGGCATTAATCCACAACCTCTCATTCCAGCGCCTTGACTAATAAAGAATGCATATTAAATAAAACCCAAAACTTTAGGTTATGAAGGACTAGCGGTGCTTTCGGGTGTTATTGAATTTTGATTCCTAAGGTTAAAATACCAAGGATTTATGACATAAATGTAACAATTGAATGAAGATTAGATGACAATTAAATTTTAGCTAAAATTACAACTTCCCCACCTGTCTCTTTAATGCGACGCTTATTAACTGCGCGTTACAAATAGGTAAGCCATTGTTTTATTATGAATAATAACCATAAACCATGCTAGGCCATTACTTTTAAACGATCAAATCAGTTGTTTGAAAGCGACAGTTTTTTGTTTTTAGTGCTATTAGCTAAGATAAACAGTCCGAATATAAAATTGATTTACCTCAGAATTCTAAGCCTACAAGCATTGTAAATACTGCTATCAATTAAAATCAGAAATATATTCAATCAATCATTTTTCTATAAAGAACCCAGTTTGGCATCAATACTGCATTATGCTTGTTAATGATATTTATTTTTTAGCTTACAAACTCCTCCCTAGCAAGCTAAGAAATATTTATATCATTTTAATTAGTATGCTTTTCGCAGGTTAACCTGTAGGCATTTTTATAATAAAAATAAGGAACAAAAATGTTGAAAAAAATATTCTTTGTAAGTCTGTTGGTAATGAGCACTCAAAATGTAATGGCTTTCGGTTTAAGCGATGTAAATGATGCGGCAAATCAAACAGCTGATGCAACTAATTCAGCACAGAAAACTGCTGATAAAGTAGAGCAAGTAAATGATAAATCTGTTTCTGATATGGCTAAAACCGTAGCCACTGATAGCGCTAAAGAAGGCGTTAATGGTGCAGTAAAAGGTGCAGCAACGGGAACTATTGTTGAAGACGGATCGACTGGCGCTGTCGAAGGAGCGAAAACTAGCGTGAATAAACTAATGAACTAAGACCTCATTAATTAAATTAATAGCCATAACTTCTCATTAGTCACAGGAAAATGCCTATAAAAATATCGTCATTCCCGAGCGCTTTTACCGGGAATCTACGTTGAGCATAGATTCCTGCTAACAGCGTGCAGGAATGACGAACTGAAAAACTGCCTGTACCCTTTAGTAATGAGAAGTTACTAATAGCCCAGATAAAACTCTGTTTTATCTGGGCTTATTTTATTGCCCCCCTCGATACACTTCAAAACTGTCCAAGGAGTGGATGCATATATGCCTTAACCGGCCTATCAACGCTGCAATAAGTACCTACGTAAAATTCTTAATAATATACCTAAGTTTATAAGGTAGGCTCGAATTTATTCGTACGAAAAATCCTATTAAGCACAAGGTACGAATAAATTCTAACCTAGAAAAATTGTTTTGTAATTATGCCTTAGTACTAACTAGCCACACATATCCTCGGCTATGTTTATTCGCGCGCCTAAGAAACCTCACTATTTATAATGCAATAAATTTTGTAGTAGTTGCCTGTAAATTATGGATGTATTTTTATGCTGGCTTATTCATTTGAGCGCCTTAACTTCCTTATCTAGCAAAGTGAGAGAATCATCACACTATAAAAACCAAAGCGATATCTACGTCACATTTTAAATCTGTGTAAAAACTAAACTATCAACCAACAAAACAAAACTCCTTTGGAGAGAGATCATGAAATACAACAAACCGATCACAGCAGCAATATTAATGAGCGCCATGTTACCCGTCGCACAGGTTTATGCATCTCAAGGGCATCACGGGCCACAACAAACACAGGCACAGAAAAAAGCGCGTTTTGCTCCTGAATTATTTGATGACTTTGGCATCACTCAGCAAAAAAATAAAGTACGCCCGCTTAAAGAAGTTAAAGATAGAAATCGTTCGGTTAAAGTGAAAACTGAGCTTTTAAACTCTGATACTTTAACGCTGACGCTGTTTGAAGATACTGTGATAACTGTTATTCGTGATCGTTTGGTTGATAAAGTAAAAGGCAGTACCACTTGGATTGGTCATGTTGAAGATCAGCCTGATAGTGAAGTGTTTTTAACTAGTAGAAAACACGCCCTATCAGGAACCGTACGTATCGGTGAGGATTTATATGAAATCAATTTAGGTGCCAATGATTTACATGAAATTACTAAAATTGATCCTAGTAAAAATCCTGATTTCGATGACGATATAAAAACCGTAGAAGACTTTTATGCTGAAGGCGGTCAAATCGATACCACAGTATCTTCTGACCCCATCGCGGCTAATGCTGAAATTAATGCAGGAACCATCATTGATGTCATGATTGCCTATACGCCAAAAGCACGAGCCAATGCTTCTGGACAAAGTGGTATCGAAGCCAAAATTGTCAATGCCGTCGCTAAAGCCAATCAGGCTTATATAAATAGCCAAATTGATATGCAGATTAACCTTGTGCATATGACTGAAACCAACTATATAGAAAGTGGCTCTACATCAACCAGTTTAAGTGCTGTAACCAGTGCTAGTGATGGAAAAATGGATGAATTGCATGCATTACGCAATCAATATGGCGCTGATCAAGTTGTTTTAATCACTGCGGACACCAGTGCATGTGGAACAGGCTATCTAATGACTAGCCCAAGTACTTCTTTTGCCTCTTATGCCTTTAGTGTCGTGCATGACGACTCTAAGTATTCTTGTCTTGGTAATCATACATTAGCGCATGAATTAGGACATAACCAAGGTGATCATCATGACGATGCAAGTACCACTGGAGTGGGCGCCTATCCTTACTCTTTTGGTCACAGAGTCTGTCAGACTGGCGGATTTAGAACGGTTATGTCCTATAGTTGCTCTGGCGGTACACGCGTAGGTCAATTTTCAAATCCGAACGTACTCTATAATGGTGTAGTTACTGGGACTAGTGCCGCGGATAATGCTCGCTCTATGACCAATACTAAAGCGATAGTCGCGGCATTTCGAGGCACTATTGATATATCAGCGCCGATAGCGCCTAGCAGCTTATCTGCGACAGCAGTATCAGATGCAAAAATTAACCTAACTTGGGCCGATAACGCCAATAATGAAACAGGATTCAAACTCGAAAGGTCAATTGATGGTGCCAACTGGAGTGAGATAGCAAGTGTAGGCAGTAATGTCCGTAGCTTTGCCGATACCGGGTTGACAGCAGAAACAAGCTACCAATACCGAGTTCGTGCCTATAACAGTAATGGTAATTCAACTTATTCCAATATTGGCAATGCCACTACCGATGCCTTTCTTGTAGAGGTCTGTGCGAATAATGCACCAACACTTTCACTAGCGCCGAACACCGTTTACAGTCAAGCTGGTGCAAACGTTACTTATAGTGTTTCACTGACTAATCAGGATAGTTCGGTTTGCGCAGCAACTACTTTTACTTTGACAGCCAGTGACGGATCATCGATTGGAGATTTTGAGCTAACAGCGGGAAGCTCTCAAAATACCTCTTGGATAACAACAGCACCGCTTACTGATGGAAGCTATACAAGATCAGTCACTGTTTCAGCCGCTGCACATAATGATGTCAGTAAATCAGCCAGTATTATCGTTGATGGCACTGCACCCAGCGCACCGGGTAATTTATCGGCTACTGAACAAAGAAAATCTAAAGTGGGCGTCTCTTGGAGTGCTTCAGCTGATACAGGTTCTGGTTTTGATCATTATCTGATTAAACGTAATGGCGCAACGATCGCAACAACCACAAGGACAAGCTATACTGACAGTCCAGGAACAGGTACCTTTACTTATACTGTCGAGGCTTATGACAAAGTAGGTAATGCTCAAGGCAATAGCACTTCATTAACGATAGCTAGTAGCTCAAAGGGTGGCGGTAGAAAGAGTAGAAAATAAAAATAATTGACCGGCATAAAAAAGGGCGCTTAAAGCGCCCTTTTTGTTTGTCTGAAACTTAGCTCTTTATACTGCTTTCGCTTTTCTGCGTGAAGCACCAAAGAAACCTAGTAAACCGACACCCATTAACATAAGTGATGTAGGTTCTGGGACAGTTGGATCATCTGGATTGTCTGGGGTATCAGGAGGTGTGCCATTGCGTGCATATAATGTTAAATGAGAAAGATCCGCGATCCCTCCACCATTCAATATTTGCAGTTGAAAAGTCCCTGGATTTGTACCTTCCGTATTAAAAGTTTCATCATCAATAAAATAAGCAACCCATGCATTAGTGCTTTTGAAAACTGCAAGCCAATCAACTGTTACGGGCAAATCTGCAGGAGCTGGATCTGAAACACCTAAAGTCCAATCACCTGAAGTTCCAGCATCTGCGCCTAAAGTCCAGTCAATCCCCAAAAAAGAAGCAGTCCCTTCAGGAGTACCGCCAAGATCGTCATCCTTGAGCTCATAAAGCCACTCTGTTCCGCCAAAAAGAAGGTCATTTGCTGCTAAATTTACCTCCGTTAATGAATCGTTACCACTAAAAATGCCTCCACAACCATCTGAATCAATAGTACGGAAAGTTACGTCTGATGTATCAAGGTTGTCGCCAGCCGTTCCACAAGATGCTGCATTTACTGTTGTTAAAAAAGATGAAGTTACTAAGAGAAAAATAGCTCCAATCGGTTTGCTTAATTTAATGTTCATTTCTTTTACCTTTAATTTCGAGTGATTAGCCTCAGCATCAATCACTATTAATAAAATAGTCATAAAATCAAACGGGTCAGACTCGATTGATCTTAAATAAAAGCGTAACTAATAAATTAAAAATCCTTGTTTTCTCTATTTGTGTGATTTTGTTCTCACATACAGCATAAAAACTTGAAATATCTGAATTTTTAGTCTATCTGCTTTCCTGTAAATATATATACACTTTCTATGCCAATAATAATTAAATATTAATAGTCAGTCGTTTAGTGATTTCTTTGGGAGAGGACTTACTCGACACTGTAAAATTAGCTGACACTAATAAAGCCATAAAAACAGGCTTTTTCAGGAATAACAAATTAAAAAATCTATTTTATTTTTTTGTGATGAGCCTCACAAAATCAAATTAATCAGTGCAAATCATTATTTTTAGTCTAACTAATTGATTGTGTCATCGTTCATCAGCTAATCAGAAGATTAAAAAATACCCATGCATTGTATTTGTATAGTGTTTAGTCCGATTACTTACTTTCGATTGTAAAAAAAACTGACACTTTTGTGTGTATGGTCATTGTATATAGAAATTAACACTTATAATCAATAACATATAAAGACTCGGGCTACGCACTTAAGACGGGACAGCTGATAACTCGTAGGGCGGACTTCAGTCCGCCATTGCTAAAAAAGCGGACTGAAGTCCGCCCTACAAATAAAGTGAACGTCCCGTTTTAAGTTCGTAGCCAAGACTCGCTGTAACGATTCATTATTCTCGGACAAGTGCATATAAAAATATAAGTACCGAGACATAATTACAAAACGTTTTTGTAGGTTCGAATTTATTCGTACCTTGTGTTCAATAGGCTTTTTCGGTACGAATAAATTCGAACCTACGGGCCTACCATTCAGTTTATGCATACTATTAAAGTGTTAGTTTAATTTTACAGGAGTACTTAATCATTCCCAGGGTCTACCCATCAAACGTGGGCACAAGCTTTATCAGGAATCTACGTTAAGCATAGATTCCTGCTAACAGCATACAGGATGACGTACTGAAAAAACTGCCTGCACCCTTTAATAATGAGGGCTTACACTTAAGGCGAAACATTAAGTTAGGGTACGCATTGCGTACCTTTCGGCGTAACAAGGTATCCGGTGCATACCCTACATAAACTGTACCGGCTTAAAATACTAGCCAATAATGAGAAGTTACATTCCCCTCATCCAACCTTCTCCCTTTGGAGAAGGAGCTTATTCTTAAGTCAACAGCATTGTTACTGCACCTTGCCCAACAAATAATCCAGCCAACTCGCGGGCAAAATTCGCTTTAAAAAACCGAATAAATACGTAGGAAAAGTCACGTAATAACGAATTTTAGGTCGTTTCGATTGCATGGCATGAATAACTTTCTCGACCACGGCATCTGCCGGTAAAGTAAAAGGTGCGGCTGGGCCTTCTTTTTGTAAACGCGCCTCCATCGCTAAATACGTTTCTTTATGAACACTATTCTTTGAATCTATGTTTTTTTGATAGGAAGCAAAAGCATTTTTTCTAAAATCACTGCTTATCGGTCCTGGCTCAATCAGTGACAAATAAATGTTGCTACCTTTTAATTCCAGCCGCAGCGTATCAACTAAGCCTTCCAGCGCATATTTGCTAGCGTTATACGCGCCACGATAACTCATGGCGACAAAACCTAAAACCGAACTATTATAAATAATACGCCCGCCGCCTTGTGCGCGCATTAAGGGAATAATCAGATTTGTTAGTTCGTGCGTACCGAATAGATTAGTTTCAAATTGCTCACGTAAAACCTCACGGCTCAAATCTTCTACGGCTCCCGCCTGACCAAACGCGCCATTATTAAATAAGCCATCGAGTTTACCGCCAGTCATTTCCGTGACTTGTTTAACAGCATTTATAATGCTGGTGCTATCAGCCAGATCTAATTGCACTGTTTCAAAGCCCTCTTGAATCAAGCGCGCAACGTCGGCTTCTTTTCTAGCAGAAGCAATCACTCGGTAGCCCTGCTCTTTTAACATGACAGCGGCACGATAACCAATACCAGTCGAACAGCCTGTAATTAATATAGTTTGCATTTTTGTGGTCATTTTTAGGTATTATTTAAGGAGACGATAAGCCCTTTTATGCTATTATCTATGGCAACTGAAAACTGCTTCAGATTCTGTTTTTTCCTTATTTCAACAGCGATATAAGCCCCAGCTAAAATCGTACTGTTCACTTTATCTTACCAATCGTTTAATGAGCTCTATTTGGAATTCCTGTCTATCTCGTCTTGAAAATGAAATCTCTACCAATGATTTAAACACCTGGATTAGACCATTACAAGCGCAAGAAGAAAATGATGTTATTGTCCTGCTGGCTCCGAACCAGTTTATTATTGCGCATGTTCGGGACCAATTTTTAGGTAAAATTGAAGATGCCATTTTTGAGTTTTCTGGCGGCCAATATAAAGTAAAAATGGAAATTGGTTCACGCAGTTCAAAACCTGCTATGCCACCCAGCCAACCCAGACGTACGACAACTGGCACAGCGGGCGAACCACCGAAGAAGAAAAGATCGCCTAACTTTATTAATACGGCATTTACTTTTGACAACTTTGTAGAAGGTAAATCAAATCAGTTAGCCAAAGCTGCGTCTTTGCAAGTTTCTGAAAATATTGGCAAAGCCTATAACCCTCTATTAATTTATGGCGCTTCCGGCTTGGGTAAAACGCATTTAATGCATGCCATCGGCAATGCTATTTTGGCCAAAAATCCGAATGCTAATATTGTATACCTACATTCTGAAAAGTTTGTTCAGGATATGGTTAGGGCTTTCCAGCAAAACAGTATTGATGCATTTAAAGAGTATTACCGAAATGTCGATGCTTTATTTGTCGATGATATTCAATTTTTTGCAGGTAAAGAACGCTCTCAAGAAGAGTTTTTTCACACATTTAACACCCTGCTGGAAAAGAAAAATCAGGTTGTTTTAACTTGTGATAAATACCCTAAGGAAATTCAAGGCCTAGAAGATCGTTTAAAATCACGTTTTGGTTGGGGTTTGCCGGTTGCTGTTGAGCCGCCTGATTTAGAAACGCGCGCGGCGATTTTAATGAATAAAGCGCAACAATCGGGTGTCGCATTAGACCATGAAGTAGCCTTTTTTATCGGTAAACGTATCCCTTCAAATGTTCGAGATTTGGAGGGCGCTTTACGCCGTGTTTTAGCCAATGCTCAATTTACCGGCGCGGCGATTACGATTGATTTTGCCAAGGAAGCCCTACATGATTTGATCTCTCTGCAAGATAAGCTAGTAAGTATCGAAAATATTCAAAAAACCGTCGCTGACTATTTCAAAATAAAAATTGCTGATTTATTATCTAAAAGTCGCAAGCAATCGGTTACGAGACCCAGACAGATGGCAATGGCTCTAGCAAGAGAATTAACCAGTCATAGCTTACCTGAAATTGGCGATGCTTTTAGTGGTCGTGACCACACGACGGTCATTAATGCTTGTAAGCGAATTAAAGCATTACGCACGACAGATTATAAAATTGACGAAGATTACGCTAATTTATTACGTACCTTATCGCACTGATGTAAATACCTTTACCCTTGGGTGATTTTCTGTAAAATCGAAAATAATTCAACAACACGCTAGGCAAGCACTTGGGATTATTAACGAAACTTTTAGGAAGAAAGAAGGTTTGTCGCGGGATTGTCAGCTTATGCTTTCTCCCTCAAGGCCTAAGTGTTGCTATCGCAAAATATACGCCTGAAAATAAACTGGAATTAGAGTTCAGTGATTTTTTTGCCGTTAGCAATGCCACCGAACAAGTCAATACGCTCTCTCGCCTCGCGGATGAATATGGCCTAAGCGAATGTCATTGTCATTTACTTTTAGCGCCTGCTGATTACCGACATCTAACTCTCGAAACTCTGCCTGTTACCAACGATGAAATGCGTGAGGCTCTACGTTGGAAAATTGCTGATTTAATTGATTTTTCAGTAGAAGGGGCCTGCATCGATTTTTACCACCTTCCTGATGCCAAACATGCAAGTAGCAAAAAAATGCTCGCGGCGATTGCTAGCTCAGTTGCAGTACTCAAACCCAAAATAAGGCTCTGCCAACAAGCCGGCTTAGCTTTAGAAGTCATCGACATTCAGGAAACTGCGTTGCGTAATTTGGCAACTTTACTCCCTGAAAATGGTCGCGGCGTTGCTATTTTGCACTTATTTCCTAAAAATGGCAGTATCATCATACAAAAACAAGGCCGTATCTATTTGTCGCGTAAATTAGATTCTGGCTTTGAAGACTTACACCTAGATTCGGATATCCCATCACTGGAAATCAATGATTTGGCATTAGAAATTCAACGCTCTTTAGATTATGTGGAAAGCTATTACGGCATCCCGTCTATTTCAACTCTCGCGGTTATTCCCGTCCCTAGCCATACGGAAAATATTCTGAACCATTTGAATGAAAATTTAAGTGCTAATTCACGTATTATGGATATTTCTACAATTTTAGAGGGTGACACTATCCTCGCTGATAAAACCCAAGCTTACTGTGCAACCGTTATTGGAGCCGCTTTGCGTCATGAGGTCGGCGAAACATGACTCAACAAATCAACTTATACCAAGAGCTTGTACAAGAAAAAAAAGCAGGGTTAAACAAACAGTCATATATTATTGGCGGTAGTTTATTGCTATTGCTTGTGCTCTGCTATTGCGCTTGGCAAGAATGGCAAGTGCATCAATTAAAAGCTGAACTACACGTTAAACAAGCACAATTAAGCACTGAAGTAACCGACTTATCACTTATTCAACTACAGTACCCCAAGCAAGAAATAAACCCTTTATTGGTCAACGAACTGGATCGCTTACAAAATATTTCGGCATCTTTAGAGCGTGTCGTGGCGATGTTAAGTGATCAAAAATCAGATAAAAACACCGGCTTCTCTGCTTACTTTACTGCCTTAGCTGAGCAATCAATTAATACTATTTGGTTAACTAAAATAAGCATAGATACTGAAACAAACGCAATTCATTTACAAGGCAGTACTTACTTGCCAGATACTTTGCCTCAACTAATCAAGCTACTGAATAAAGAAGCCGCATTTAAAGGCCGCTATTTTGCTCATCTACATATGCAAGCTTCAGAAAGCAACGCCAAACAAATCAACTTTACTATCAGCACGCAAGTGCCAGAAGAGAAACCCGCGTCATGAACGAAATGTTATTAGCGCGCATTGAGTTATTATCACTACGCGAAAAGCTTTATATTGTCGCTGCTATCCTCGCAGGCTTATGGATGGGGCTAGAAAATCTGTATTTGCAACCCACTTGGCAGCAACAAAAGCAGTTGCGTGAAGAAATGAGTCAAATAGATACGCAATTGAATGATTTAATTGTCGCCAAAGCGGAAATCGAAGCACAAGGAAAGTTCAACCCAAATCAACAGAACACACAAACATTAAACAGCGTAAAAGCTAATTTAAAGCAGCTCAAACAAAAAGTTCAATTAGGCAATAAGCGTTTTGTCGAATCAGAAGCTATGACCTTAGTACTTGCTGAGCTATTAAATGATGACTATGGCTTACAGCTTATCCGTGCCGAAAAGCTGCCGGTGAAGTCGTTAACCGATCAGAAACAAGAAAAATCGTGGGTTTTTCAGCATGGTTTAAGTTTAACTTTTTCCGGTAATTACCAAAATACACTAAGCTATCTACAAGCAATTGAAGCCTCTCCTTGGCGTTTTTTATGGCATAGCATAGACTACAAAACACAAGAATACCCGACAGCAGAAGTGACTATTAAAGTCTATACTTTAGGTTTTCAGGAGCATTGGTTACGTGTTTAGACTAAAGGTAG
>ENA-ORXI01003160-ORXI01003160.1-sediment-metagenome-genome-assembly--contig:-NODE-3160-length-11300-cov-2.295019_pt1 | contig 11300 bp, 12 predicted proteins | sample MGYA00237861_ERZ511468 | MGnify/ENA primary metagenome ERZ511468 (study PRJEB26299, sample SAMN06266213) | sediment metagenome | isolation source: Hudson Canyon methane seep mesocosm | place...
CTGTTATGGTTTCATAGAGATAGTATTGATATTCGGTATATTGGGGCATATGAAGGATAGGAAGACGGACAGTGATAGTAAAACAGAAGAATGTATCAGCAGGGAAAATTTCCTCTACCCGCCCACACCGCACAAATGCCACGGTGGAATAGTTTCTCTATATAGTCTTTTTCCTAATAAAATCAAAAACCTCTATTAAAATTGATAATTACTTACCTTCTAATATCATTAAAATAGTTTTCCATATCACTACGTACAGTTGGATCACAATTTTCATTGAGACTCAAACTCGCACTGGTGTGTTTTAAAAACAGATTGAGCATTCCCATTTTTATAGTTTTTAGATGAGGAAGATTGAGCAGGATTTCATCTGTTATCAAATAAAATCCTCTTTTTTGTGCTTTTAGTCTAAATTCATTCTGTAAAATATTCATAAAGAATCTTAACTGATTTTGGGTTACAGATACAAATGAGAATAAACGAAGTTTGATATAAGTTAACTAGGTATTATGTACCAGGCATTTTAATCTTTTTGTTTTTATTCTTAACCAAAAAAGTATTATTTTTAGAAGATTCAAAACTTAATTCCTGACGGGCATCTATCACTGCGTTATGCGCGATATTAGACTGTTTGGTATGATAAATGAGTTTTCTATATAATTTTTGGTATCCAGTGGAAAGCTTTATCTTTTGGAACTGATTAAAAGTATCCAAACTTTTAGATTTTATTTCATTATATTTTTTTGTTGACATTAAGTAGTTTGTCTTTTTGTTTCCAAATCTATTATTTGTTATTTCGAAACTTTTTTTTAATTTATCAATTTCTTTTTTTACTTCTTTGATTTTTTTTTGTTGATTTTTGTATGTTTTTTGGGCTTCAATCAGTGCATCAATCTTAGTCTTCATATTAATGTGTTTTCTATTTGGTATTTTTCTTGACAAGGTTTTAATTATTTGTGAATTATGCTTATTCGAAATATTTTGATTATAAGGAGCAGGTTTGTCAATATTGACTTTTCTCTCTTGGGCAAAAACATTTGTTGAACATAATACTACAACCGTTACGCTAAGACTTAATTGCTTAATAACTTTAGATTTCATTTTTCTTCCCTTATTATTTTAAGAAAATTTTATCATTTAAAAGTACTGGAATCGTACTATTTCTTGGCAAATTTTAAATTTTTTAATTTAATAAAAACTAAGGCAAAAAAAGAACACATACTTTACTGCGTAAAATATTCATAAAGAATCTTAATTAATTTAAGGTTATAGGTGCAAATTTAAGATTACATGTTATACTACATTCAAATAGGACAATTTTTGTCCTATTTGAAGAGGGAGTTTATTTTATGAAAAATGATATGATAAACAGAGTAATATCAGCAGATTATGAACTGGGTTTTGAAACCATCGTAAACTCAGATACCTTTCCCAAAGGTCTGAATGTTGAAGTTATAAAAGCGATTTCCAAAAAAAAAGATGAACCCTCTTGGCTTTTAGAGTACAGACTTAAAGCTTACCAAAAATGGTTAAAAATGAGTGAACCCTCATGGGCGAACCTTGATTATGAAAAAATAGATTATCAAGATATCAGTTATTTTTCTGCTCCTAAAAAAGCTCCTGGTTCTTTAGATGAGATTGATCCAAGTATCTTAGAAACATACGAAAAACTGGGTATCCCACTTGAAGAACAAAAACTTTTAGCAGGGGTTGCTGTTGATGCAGTATTTGATTCTGTGTCGGTTAAAACAACATTTCAAGAAGAATTAGAGAAATTGGGAATTATATTTTGCTCCATAAGCGAAGCTGCCAATAAACACCCTTCCCTTTTAAAAAAATATCTCTCTTCAGTGGTGTCATCAAGCGATAATTTTTTCGCCGCGTTAAACAGTGCAGTATTTACCGATGGATCTTTTGTTTATATACCAAAAAATACAAGATGTCCAATGGAATTATCAACTTATTTTAGAATCAATGCACTTAACACGGGGCAATTTGAAAGAACTTTAATCATCGCAGATGTTGGCAGTTTCGTCTCTTATAATGAAGGATGTTCAGCACCAAGCAGGGATGAGCGACAGCTGCATGCAGCAGTAGTTGAACTCATTGCGCTTAAAGATGCTCACATAAAATACTCCACCATTCAGAACTGGTATCCAGGCGATGAAAATGGAAAAGGCGGTATTTTAAATTTTGTAACAAAAAGAGGTATTTGTCAAGGAGAGCGTTCAAAAATATCATGGACTCAAGTGGAGACAGGATCTTTGGTCACTTGGAAATATCCCAGTTGTATTTTAAAAGGAGATTACTCTGTAGGAGAATTCTACTCTGTGGCACTTTCAAGTTTAGCCCAACAAGCAGACACTGGCACAAAAATGTTGCATTTAGGTAAAAATACAAAATCAACCATTATCTCAAAAGGTATTTCAGCACTTAGAGGACGAAACTCTTATCGAGGATTGGTACGCATGAGTAAAAACGCGACCAACTCCAGAAACTATTCTCAGTGTGATTCACTGTTAATCGGAAGCAAATGCTCCGCACACACTTTTCCTTATCAAGAAGTCAGAAACAGCAGTTCTTCTGTTGAACATGAAGCCACAACTTCAAAGATTTCAGATGAACAACTTTTCTTCTTAAACCAAAGAGGAATCAGCGAAGAAAATGCAATTTCTATGATAGTAAATGGTTTTTGTAAAGAAGTGCTACAAGAACTGCCCATGGAATTTGCAGTTGAAGCAAAAGCACTGCTCAATGTCTCATTAGAGGGATGCGTTGGTTGAAAAAAAATAAACAAAATTAAATACCATTGTGTAATTTTCAAAAAAGTATTTAATTTATTTAGAGGATTTAATTATGTTAGATATTAAAAATTTACACGTAAATATAAATGATAAAGATATTTTAAAAAGTTTAAACTTAAACATAAAACCAGGAGAAATCCATGCACTCATGGGAGTAAATGGAGCTGGAAAATCTACACTGGTCAAAGCCATCAGTGCGCATTATGATTGCACTGTAAACAGTGGAAGTATCACATACAAAACAAAAGATTTATTGAAACTTGATACTGCACAAAGAGCCCTGGAAGGTATTTTTATGAGTTTTCAAAATCCAGTAGAAATACCTGGTGTGAACAACATGTATTTTCTAAAAACAGCCCTAAATGAAAAAAGAAAACACAACAATCAAGAAGAATTAAATGCCGCATCTTTTTTAAAACTCATCAGGAAAAAAATGAGTCAATTTAATTTGGATGAAAAAATACTTAAAAGAAATCTCAATGAAGGTTTCAGCGGGGGAGAAAAAAAGAGAAATGAACTGCTCCAACTGTTGGTACTCGAACCTGATTTACTCCTTTTGGACGAAATTGATTCGGGACTGGATATTGACGCCATTAAAACAGTGGCAGCTGGAATCAATTCTTTATTGGATGGAAAACGCTCAATTTTAATGATTACGCATTATGACAGAATGTTGGAACTTATAAAACCTGATTTTGTTCATATTTTAAGTGAAGGGAAAATCGTCAAAACAGGTGATCATAACCTTGCACTTGAATTGGAAAAAACAGGCTTTGAAGGCTTGGGAGTTAAAAAATGAAACTCCTTAATTTAGATTTTAATTCTGATTTAAAGAAACAAATCAAAGATAATGTTTGTTTTGAAACCTTGCAAAAATTAAAACTTCCCAATAAAAGTATCGAAGAATTTAAACGTTTTGATTTAAACGATATATATGAGACCCCATACAATTTAAACTATACTTCTTATTCTTCTATAGATCCCTTTGAATATCTAAAAATGGAGGGGTTTTATTATATATTTATATCCAATTCACAATTTTTACCACAACACTCATGCATCACTGAAGACGTGACTTTTTGCCAGCATCAAAAAAATCACAATCCTTCAAATAATGCCTTATACTATTTAAGCGAAACTTTTTTGGAACAACAAAATCAAATCAATATTATCGCTAGTCTGGACAAACCTTTGCTGATCGTTAATTTATTTAAAAGTGACAACAGTTTTGTACCCACATCACTGAATATCAATATGGGAAACAGGTGTAAAGCAGATGTGGTCGAACTTTTTTTATCACAAAACAGTGGAGAGTGTTTTTTAAATATCAATAGAGTTATAAATCTTAAACACAAAGCCACCCTAAACTATACAAAACTTGAAAAGTTTACTTCTTTGGATACGACTATTTTTAATTTCAATTCAAATCTAAGAAAAGAATCCAACTTAAATATCGTAAATTTAGATTACCATGCTAAAAAATCACTCAATCTTTGGGACTTTTATTTAAAGGAAGAAAATATTTCTTTAAAAATAGATGGTATTGTAAACATCGATAAAAACAGACAAGGTGCAAATATCGCAAATATTGTACATGAAGCAAAAAACATTTCGAGCCAATTTAACATTCAACATATATTACATGATGAATCAAAAGGTCTCTTTGAAGTAAAATCAACCATAAACAAAAATGCACAATATGCAAAAGTAATTCAGAGTTCCAAAACCACACTCTTAAGTGATGATGCCAGAATAAATGCACAGCCCAGACTTCAAATATATACAGATGAACTGGAAGCCAGACACAGCGCAACAACGGGCGCTATTGACCAAGAGCAACTCTATTATTTAAAAAGCAGAGGCATTCCCCATAAAAAGGCCATTGAAATGATAATAGAATCCTTTGAGAGCACCATTCTTAATAAAATTGACAATGACTTAATAAAAGAATTTGTTAAATCCTTTAAAGGAAAAAGTGATGTACAAAGAGTTTTTTGATTATTTTCAAAATAATAAAAATGTCTATTTGGACAATGCCGCAACAACACAAAAACCCAAAGAAGTGTTGCAAATCATGCAGGACTATTATACAAAGTTTTGTGCGAATACACACAGAAGCAACTATTCCAGTGCAAATAAAGCGACCCAACTATATGAAGAATCAAGAGAGTATTTACAAAAATTCATCAATGCAAAAAGTGCCCATGAAATTGTTTTTACAAAAGGGGTCACTGAATCCATTAATTTCATAGCATCTTCGTTTGTAGCCAATAAGTTTGCCACAGTAATTATCTCTACTCTGGAACATCATTCAAACATTGTACCTTGGCATATGTTGGGTAAAAGTTTGAATCATGGGTTGGCTGTCGTAAACTGTGATGAGAATTTGAATTTTGATATGAAACATTTTGAGAGCCTATTGAAACAACATCCAAAATCTTTTATCAGTTTGGCACATATCTCAAATGCTTTTGGAAAAATACTTCCAATAAAGGATATAACAGCTCTTGCACACAAATATGACAGTGTTGTAATGATTGACGGGGCTCAAGCTTTGGCGCACATCCCTGTGGATGTACAAGATTTGGATATCGATTTTTATGCGGTATCTTCTCACAAATCCTTTGGTCCAACGGGAACTGGGGCTGTTTATATAAAAGATATCCATTTAAAAGATGTGAAACCCTACCAAACGGGAGGAGCAACCATCGATAAAGTCACCTTTGAAAAAAGCACCCTATTGGATTCCCCATACAAATTTGAGGCAGGTACGCAAAATATCGCAGGGGTACTTGGTTTTTATGCAGCTTTGAAATTTATCAACTCCATTGGATACAAAGAGATTCATGATAAAGAAATGGATTTGTATTTATATTTGAAAAAAGAACTCTCAAACATTGAGGGATGCGAATTTTATAATGATACAGCATACAGCATTGGAAGTCTGAGTTTCAATATCAAAGGATTAAACGATGAAGATATTGGAATACTTTTAGACAAACAAAATGTACAGGTACGTTGTGGACATCATTGTGCCCAACCTGCTATGCAGTATCTGGGTATTGAAGGAACCATCAGAGCAAGTATTGCTTTTTACAACGACAAATATGATATCAATAAATTTATCATTGCTTTGAATAAAGCCATTGATATATTGAGGGATTGATATGCATATTGAACAAAGCGTCGAACAAAGAGTAGAACAGATAAAAGAAGATTTAGCTCTGTTTGATAATGACTTGGAAAAGTATGAATATATCATCGATTTGGGAAAACAATTAGACGCCTTAGAGTCATGTCATGAAAAAGAGGAAAATTTAGTACAAGGATGCACCTCAAAAGTTTGGCTTGTTTGTGAAATCAAAGAGGGAAAACTCATTTTTAAAGCCAACAGCAATGCCATGATAGTCAAAGGATTGGTTTATATTTTGATTTATCTGTTTTCAGATTTAACTCCAAAAGAGATTTTATCAACAGATTTAAATATCTTAAAACAACTAAATCTCATAGAAATAATAACACCCAATCGACAAAGTGGTGTCACTGGAATGTTAAAAAGAATCAAAGAATACGCATATGCATTTGATAAAAAACAATAAAAGGAAAAATGGTGGACAGTAAAACAAAAGACAACAAAACAATAGACAATAAAATAAAAGAAAGCGAAATCAAAAGACCAAGAAATGATGAAGAGATTAAAGAGTACATCATTTATCAGTTAAGATATATTTTCGATCCAGAAATCCCCGTAAATATATACGATTTAGGATTGATATATGAAATAAACTTAAAAAATGTCGACAGATATAAGTACTGTACCATCGTAATGACACTCACATCACCTGGCTGTCCCGTTGCTGACTCACTTATAAATCAAGTTGAATTTTATACAAAATCCATACCCGAAATCGATGAAGTACGGGTAAACGTAGTTTTTAGCCCTCCTTGGGATGTATCAAAAGTAACACAAGAAGGCAGAGATATTCTTGAACTCGAAGGTACAGTCGTTCCCCAATACTAACAACCGCTAAAGTAATTAATATTTGGATATAATACCTCAATTTTTAAAAGGTATACTATCAAAATGACAGAAGAAAAAACTAACGATACTTTAAAACTGGAACTTCTAGAGACTCAAATACGTGATGTCACAGCAGAATTTGAATCTTTAAAACATTTAAATCTGGAATATTTAAAAACAAACAATCGACTCAACACTGAAATAAAAAATATAAAAGAGCTGAGTGAACAACAAATTATATTAAATGACACAATGATTGATAAACATAAAGAGATATTTAAAGGTTCAAAAAGAAACCTTTTTTGGATTGTATCAATTTTTGCACTTGCGGCTATTTTATTAAGTTTCCAACTCATTGATAAAAGAATCGATGAACAAGTAGTTACAAAAATAAATACAAGCATAGAAAAAATAAATCACATCGTAGATACAAGCGCAAAAAGTCTGGCAGTATCAAAGAACTTACAGAATGAAAGTCAAAACTTTATCAATAAACATACACTTTTGCAAAAACAACAAGAAGCAGAACTGAAGAATGCCCAAACACAATTTCAGGATATTTTAACACATTTTAAAAATAATACGGACAAAACAAATGAAGCTATCAGTGAAATCAAAATCAACTATTTGTTGGCTCTGAATAACTTCAAAACCATGTTAAACAAAAAAAGTGAAGAGACAAAAACACTAAAAGTGGAAGTCCTCAAAGAGTTGACAAAAATATCTCAAAACAATGCAGAAATAGACATCTTAAAATCAAAAAGTCAAAAAGAGTTGGCATCGCTACAAACAAAATATCAAAAAGAAATCAAGAATATTCAAAAAATTCAAAAAGAGATTATCAAACAGAGTATTCCGACAAAAATAATAGCAAAGGAAAAAAGAGTCACTCCTAAAAAAGTTACTTCAAAAAAACCTGTCACTAAAAAGAAAAGTGAAACAGCAGACAGTTTAATTCAAAAAGCACGAAAACTACAAAAAAAGTATTATTATACACAAGCGATTAAAATCTATCAACAAGCCATCAAACTTGATCCAAAAAAAGAGATCGGTTATTATAATCTTGGAATGTTATATGCCAATAAAAAACAATATTCAAATGCAATTTTGTCTTATAAAAAAAGTCTGAAACTCAATCCCAACAGAAGTTTATCTTTTACGAACCTTTTTGAAATGCAGTTAATTACAAATAAGAACTTTAATTCGGATATTTTAAAAATATATAAAAAACAAAATGAAAACAACAAAAAAAGTCTTATAAAATACGAAATGATTGATATATTCAAAGATATAAAAAATCGTAAAAATATCGACAAAAAACTTCATGCCTGGAATAAAAACTACCAAAATGTCAGTTTAGGAAACTGGTCATTTAAAATGATGAAACATTGGATTAACAAAGAAAAAGATTCCACAACCAAAGGTAATTTAAATTTGGTACTTAAAACTTTTGAGGCACATATATAAACATAATATTTCAAGTATTCGACCCATCTACCTCTTTTAAAAGATAAAAAGTTATGATTCATACAACTTTTTGTCTTTTTCACTTTTTATCTTTTTGCACTTCTTTACTTTAACTTAAGCATCGCACTAGTCACAAAAACTAATTTTAAAAATCCTATATCTAAGTTATCATTAGAATAAAGGAGTCAGGAAATGAAAAAGCTATTTATTGCAACCATGTTGGTAATAACAGCAACCTTCAGTCTGCTCGCCAATGAAGTCATAAATCTATCAACAGGAGAATGGGCACCGTATACTTCCCAAGAAGATCTTAAAGGCCAAGTAGCCCAAACCATTGTTACGGAGGCTTTAAAATTAGAAAACATCGATGTTGTTTACAAATATTATCCTTGGAAAAGAGCCTATAAAATTGCCCTTGATGTGGACGTAGATGGAACGATTCCTTGGTTTAAAACCCCTGAGAGAGAAACAGAGTTTTATTATTCCAAACAAACTATTATCAGAACCAAAACTGTTTTTTTCCATTTAAAAAATTTGGATTTTGACTGGAAAAACTACGACGATTTAAAAAAATATAATATTGGTGGTACCCTTGGTTTCAAAGCAGCCAAACTTTTAAAAGACAAAGGATTGAAAGTAGAATTGGTTGCAACTGAAGAACAAAATTTTAGAAAACTGTTAACAGGTAAAATTGATTTAACCACTGCGAGTTTTCTGGTGGGATACAACATCATCAATAAAACCTTTGATGCAGGAAAAGCAATCGTATTTACCAATCACCCAAAGCAAGTCTATCCCGAAACAGGTGCGTATCTTCTCGTTTCCAAAAAACACCCAAGAGGACAAGAACTTATTGATAAATTTGACAGAGGTTTGAAAAAATTAATATTATCAGGTAGGTATGTTAAGATTATTAAAGAATCTATTAGAAAATAATGACAGTAATAGTTGCATTGTAAGTAAAACTGCGACGATTAAAAGTTGCGCAGTTTTTTTAGCGTTCAAAATTTGACTTATACTTTTGCCCTAAATTTAATTCACACGATTAACAGAAATTGCTTTTAAGACTTTTTGTTCATTCAAAGAAAAATCATATCTCACACAAACTGTTGATAAGCCTACTTTATCAAGTGCAGTTTTAACGCTGCGCAAATCAAATCCTTCATCAATTTTATACTCTTGCAAAAGCCAATCCCATTGAATGAATACTCCACCAGGTTTTAGTAGCGATTTAAGCAACGTCAAGATTTCTTCATAATTTTCTAAAAATGCACATACAGATGAAGCAACAATAATATCAAACGTTTGCAGTTCTTGGGCATATTTTTTTATAAAATCAATTGACAATTCATCACAATATGACGTTACATTTGGAATTTTTTTGTTCTTCAATACAGAAATCATTCCAGCAGATGTGTCCATTGCAAAAACAGCATCCGCTTTTGATGCTATTTTTTCAGTCAATAAACCACTGCCACATCCAAAATCTAAAACACGTTTATTCTTCAAATCAATAGTGTCGTTAAGACTCACAAAGGTTTTCTTGCTGTATTTAATTACATCATCATGTTCATCCCAAAAATCCGCCATATTGTCCCACTCATTCGTCATCTAATCAATCCTTATCACTTTATTCATATACAACTGTTTTGCTATCTCTCGAAGATTCGTTCCAGAGTAGCTTTAGCTAAAATCTTGTCATAATACGCACTGTAATAATTCACTTGTGCTTGCGTGAGCAGATAATTGGCATCGATTAAATCTTTGCTTGTTGATACCCCTTCTTTAAATCTGTTGTCAACGATTTCATAGTTGACTCTTGATTGTGTCAGCGCTTTTTTTGAAATCTTTAGATTTTCACTGGTTAAGATATATTGCTCTTTTGCATTGGTAAACTGTAAATCAATTTGTAATTTTAATTCTTGCAGTTGGGCATTGACTTGACTCATTTGGTGTCGGTATACAACCATATCAGATTCGTCTTGTCCCCCATTGTACAAGTTCCAAGACAGAGTTACTTTCCCTACATTTTGAGGTTCATATGAACCATCTTTTTCATTTAAACCAAACTCATCCCCATATCTTTTATGTTGCAAGGTTGCATCCACTTTTGGATAATAGTTTCCTTTGACAGATTTTTGTTTGTTCAATAAAGACTCACGATACATATTCAAAGATTTGATTTCACTTCTGCTTACCAAATCTTCTTTGATAAAACTGTCCAAAATATTTTCATCTTCAACGATACTGACCTCATCTATGTCCTCATTGACATAAATACCCATCGTACTGAAGAGTTTTTCTTTAGCAACTTTTTGTGCACTTTTTGATTTGAGTAACAGTTGTTTTGCTTGAAGCAGTTCAATTTCCACTTCAAGCAAATTATTAAGCGCCACTCGAACACCTTGTTCATAAAAGTTTTTAGAATCATCGTATTGTTTTTGAAAAAGTTTGACTGCATTTTGTTGAACAATCGTATTTCTTCTGTTTTTCAAATAAGAAGTAAAATCCTCTTTTGTTGTTAAGATAATATCCTGTTTGGTTGCAAAAAATGTGTATTGAGATGACAATAAATCATTTTTTGCACTTTTGATACTGTACTTGTCAGAATATCCATTAAAAAGATTATACGAAACCGTTGCATTAAAAGTTGAATCATGTTTGGTTTGTGTCAATATTGCATTGTTTTTTGTATCATACGAATAATCCACATCAACGGTTGGATTATAAGCTGTTTTGGCACCTTTTATTTTTTCATCACTTTGTTTTACTATAAAAGATTGTTCTTTCAAAACATTGTTATTTATAAGCGTCATATTGACAGCTTCTTCCATACTTAAGGCACTGGCAGTTGTTGAAAATAATGTAATTGCCGTTAATGCTGATAAAACTATTTTTTTACCTGCAAGCAGGGTGTTTTTTCTTTCCATCATTCTTATCCTTAGTCTTCCAATGAAGAAAGCAATTTTTCTTCATCTTCATCTTCATATTTTTTTCTTTTTACTTTT
>ENA-ORXI01003162-ORXI01003162.1-sediment-metagenome-genome-assembly--contig:-NODE-3162-length-11296-cov-9.099652_pt1 | contig 11296 bp, 6 predicted proteins | sample MGYA00237861_ERZ511468 | MGnify/ENA primary metagenome ERZ511468 (study PRJEB26299, sample SAMN06266213) | sediment metagenome | isolation source: Hudson Canyon methane seep mesocosm | place: USA:Hudson...
TCTGTTTTTTGCTTTTTAAACAGTAATATGGCGGCTGGGATACCCGTACCAAAAAATAGTTTTTCAGGTAGGCCAATCACGGTATCCAGTAAATTTTCTTCGATTAATTGTTTACGAATTTTACCTTCAGAAGAGGCTCTAAATAATACACCATGCGGCACAACTACGCCCATGCGCCCCGTTTCGGGTTTTAGGGTTTCTATCATGTGGCTGATAAACGCATAATCACCTTTGGTTTTTGGTGGTACACCTCGTCTGAAACGACCATACGGGTCGCTGCTGGCATCTTCATGTCCCCATTTATCTAAAGAAAATGGCGGGTTGGCGGTGACAATATCAAAATGTAATAAGCCGGTGCCTTGTTTATCTAATAACTGAGGATTACGAATCGTGTCACCCCATTCAATGCGATGGTTGTCTTCACCGTGCAGAAACATGTTCATTTTGGCTAATGCCCACGTTGCCCCAATGGCTTCTTGACCGAATAAGGCATATTTTTTAGAACCTGAATTTTTACGCACCATTGCGCCACATTTTAATAATAATGAACCACTACCCACACACGGATCACATATTTGATCGCCTTCAACGGGTTCTAAAAGGGTGGCAAGCACGTCTGACACTTCTGGCGGAGTATAGTATTCACCTGCGGTGGCACCACTGCCTGCGGCAAAGTGTTTAATAAGAAATTCATAAGCATTACCAATAACGTCTAAACTCCCCACACGCTCAGAACTTAAGTTAAGAATGTCTTTACCAAAATCTTCTAATAAGTGGCGCAATAAGTCATTTTTTTGCTTTTCCTGACCTAATTTATCGGTATTAAAACTAATGTCTTGGAACACATTTTTAAGCTTAGTGCCATTGGCTTCTTCTAAAGCGTGGAGTGCTTGATCAATACGTTGCCCGTTACCTGCTTGGTGACGTTGTTCATACAAATCCCAAAAACTAGCGCCTTCTGGTAAGACAAAGCGTTGTTTTGACATCATGGCAGTTATTAATTCTGGATTATCACCATATGCCTCAACTAGCTTGCTGTGATCGTCTTTATAAATATCAGAAATATATTTTAAGAACAACATAGTCAACACGAAGTCTTTGTAGGTATCTGCGTTAATAACCCCCCTAAAGGTGTCACACGCAGCCCATACGGCTTTATTAATATCGTCTTGGTTTATTTGACTGGTTGGCATTTGTGTTATTCCTTGTTTAACTGTTAATTCGTTTGTTTAATCGATTGGTTTTTATCAACGTGGTTGCTCATGGTGCTGTTAATGCACTGTGTGCAATGGCATCAAGTTGTTGTTGTCTTTTTTTTAGGAATTCCTGTCCTTTAGGGCGAGGAGGATGTCACGATGTTCATCCAAATCTTCATACAGAGCACAGTTAAACAAAAAAGGTAGGATAGCACTGGGTTTATTAAATAAAAAGTGTGCTAAATATTTCCAAAAATCATAGCGGGATTCTAAAACAAACCCATGTTGCCAAAAAATAGAGCCGAAAAAAGTAAAAATATGTCGGTCGACCTGTTTTAAACGTAGCCTGAGTTCTTGTTTATCTAAGGCTTTAATAGAACCATTTTGAATAATATTAACCTGTTTACAATGCCTAAAGATTCGATTTAAATATGCTTTAGGCTCATAAAGCTGCCAATTAGCATCAACATATTCTTCTATAATCTCGGTAGCAGGTCGTGAAGGAATAAAATTCATCGGTTTAGTCGAAATGCCATCACCCATATCACTTAATAAACGCTGCTCTTTTTCTAATCGTGTCCAAAGCGCTGTCGTCGGTAATGCCTGTAAAATACCAAAATTAGCGACTGGAATAGCCGCCTGTTCGAGAAAATCGACAATACGCTGCCCCGCCTCTTTTCTTTCACCATCAAAACCAATCACCATACCCGCAGTTATCGTTAAACCTGCTTGATAAATTTTATTGATTGAATCCATCATCGGTGAACGCATATTTTGGCTTTTTTTAGCCACTAATAAACTGTCTTCATCAGGCGTTTCAATGCCTAAAAACACCCCTTTAAAATTACATTCCGCCATTAATGTCAGCAATTCGGGTTCTGAAGCTAAATCTAAAGAGGCTTCGGTGACAAATATAAACGGATATTGCTTTTCAATCATCCACGCTTTTAAGGCCAACAGAAAACTTTTAACATGACGCTTATTGCCAATAAAATTATCATCAATAATCGAAACCACGCCACGCCAGCCTAAATTATAAATAGACTCAAATTCACTAATCATTTGTTCAGGTGTTTTCACCCGAGGTTTACGACCATATAGGGTAATAATATCGCAAAACTCGCATAAAAATGGACAGCCCCGAGAATACTGAATCGATAAAAAAGCATAATCATGAAGATTAATTAAATCATAACGCAAAATAGGCGTGTGTGTAATATCAGGCTTTTCATGGGTACGATAAACACCATGCGTTTCACCCTCTGCGAATGCCTTTAAAAACAGTGGTACCGTAATTTCACCCTCATTTAAAACCGAATAATCCGCGCCACTACTGCCTGCTTCATCTGGTAAAGCACTTGGATAAGCCCCACCAATAACCACAGCTTTTCCACGTTTTTTCGCTTCTTTGACTAACAGATGAAAATCTTCTTTCTGAGGAATCATCGCTGAAATCATCACTAATTCCGCGGACTGCCACTCTGCCTCGCTAATATCACGGATATTACGATCAACAAGCGTTAGCTGCCAATCTTTAGGCAACATCGCAGCCACTGTCAATAATCCAACGGGTGGATAAGAGGACTTTTTACCCAATCGAGCCATACTTTTATTAAAATACAAAATGTGGCTAGGTAAAATAGGGTAAATTAATAAAACACGCACAGATTATTTCTCCAAGTAGCCGTTATATTTAATATGAATTAAGAACTTAAAATCTTGACACATCAGGCTTAGATTAGTAAGTCTTTTTTATATTAAACCCGAAGAGATTAAACGAGATAAAGGCGTAGTGGTGACGAATGAACAGGTACAGCATAAAAATAACAAATAATACTCAGTCGTTACGATAAACCGATAGCAAAGTGAAGTTCAGCAAGAGCCGTTAAATAACGGCTTAATGCTGACGTTCGGTCATTACGCGTTTGTGTTAATAAATCTTGTGCATCAAGCACATCATTTGAACTGCCTAGCTGTTCTTGATAACGAATTTGGCTAACTCTGAAATTCTCTTTTGCTTGATCTAAGGCTTGTTCTGCAACATGTAAGCTTTTTTGAGATTCAATAACCGTTAAATAGGCTTTTTTAACCTCAATCAGGGTGATGGCTTTTTTTTGTGCATAACTCAGCTTTTTTACCGTTACATTACCTTCTGCGGCATTAATTTCTCGCTTTGTTTGTCCCCACTGCCAAAAATCCCAATTTAAAGCTAAATTAAATTCCACATCTGCGATAGCATCTCTGTAGTCAATATTTTCTGAATTAACAGAACTAGAGAGCGAAAAGTTAAGGGTCGGTTTTAATTTTGCACTGCTTAAAGCCACATCTTGTTGTGCTAAATTAATGTCTAAAGCACTTTGTTTTAACTCTAAACGATTATCCAGAGCTTGATTCAATAGTGGTTTTAGAGATGACTTAAAATATACTTTTGTTAGTTTGCCAATGGGATTTAAGGCTAAAGTAATATCACGATTAAGGATTAAATTAATTTCAGATTTAGCCACTTCTAAACGGTTATTAGCGGCAAATAAATCACGCTCGCCTTTGGCAACTCGGACTTTTGCTTGTAACACATCATTACGCCATATTTTGCCATTTTTAAAAAAAGCTTCCGCGTTTTTTTGATGCTGTATAAGGCGTTTTAAAGAGGCCTGAGCTTCTAAATTAATCTGTCTTTCTGCTAATAATGTGTACCATGCTTTTTTTAATTCAAATAATAGGCTCTGTTGTTTACGTTGCAGAATATAATCAGCTTGCTTCTGAGTCAGTTCAGATTTTTTCCAGCCCGCCCATAATGCAGGATGATAAATGACTTGAGTAATATTTATCCTAGAACTGTAATAACTTAATTCGCGTTGTTGACCTTCGGAGTGATATGCAGTTTGGTTGCGACTGGTATTTAAAGATAAGGCAGGTAAAAATTTACGAAAAGCGGCGACTTCTTTATGTTGTTGTATAGCCAGTTGTTCAACTTCAATTTGTAAACCAAGATTATGTAAAAAAGCCTGTTTAAGCACACGTTCAAAAGTAAAATCATGCTCTTCAAGCACTGTTGTGGCATGGAGTGGTAGCGTGAATAAGGCTAAAAAAATGAAACAGGGCTTTAGCTTTATTAAAGGTGAAACTGTCATTCTGAACCTTTGACCACGGAAGTGCGTATTTTTGTCGTATTTGCTGGCCATTGTTTTAAGGAAACATAACGCCCTGTTAATAAAACCCCTTCTACTGCAATAACCTGCCAGACAATTCGCCTTAAACCACTGGCAGGATCAATCACAGGATAAATGGTCTTTACCCGTGCTTTGCCTAGTATTTGCTTATTTTGGAGTACATCTGTTGCTAAACCAAGGTAAAGTCCATTCGACATATCCGGTGGAATATCAATGGATAAGGTGAGATTTTTTAAATTTACAAATTCAATAACGGGATCACCGGCATTGGTCCATTCGCCATTACTCAGGTGTTTGGCAATTACAGCACCTGTAAAAGGGGCGTTAATGGTGCAGTCGGTTAAGGCGACTTGTGCTAAAAATAATTGTGCGTGACTAACATTGACTTGTTCTTTTGCCATAGTGACTTTAAATTCAGCTTCGAGTAAAGCGACATCCGATAAGATTTTGTCATTCACTAGGCGTTTTGCCTTATCTCGATTATGTTGCATGGAGGCAAGTTCGGATTGTGCGGAGCGATATTTAGCCGCATTTTGTTTTAATTCAGCTTGTGCTTTTTTATCATCTAACTTAGCCAGAATATCCCCCACGTTTACCGTACTCCCGCCTTTAGCCAGTTGTCGAACAATACCGGAACTTGCAAAAGATAGTTTTACTGTTTGCTCAGGCATAACTACGCCTTTTAAGTAAACTTTTAGCTCATCGGAAGGCTCAACGGCTAACGCAAGAGGGGATACTAAGCTCAGTAATAAAAAGCTAAGAATAAGCGTTTGTTTAATAAAAACCGGTCGAAGTGTTATAGCCATAGATCTGCCCTGAGTATTTTACGGATTGCATGAGAAAAATGTTGCCATAAAGGGCGTGGTTCTCCAAAAATAATAATGTCAGCTGATAAGCCTAATGGAGGAACGGGGGTATTTTCAGTTAATTCAATATCCAGCCGGACTAATAAACCTTGTTCCATAACATCCAGTGTGGCAATCGGTGAAATCATACTGACGGTTGCATGATAAATCACAGGGGCAACCCCAGTAAAACGGATACTGCTTTTATCTCCTAGCGACACTAAATAAACATCTCGTTGATCAATAATAACTTCAATAAAGCGTTGTTTTTTAGCGATTAAGGTGAGAATTTCATCCCCTGCATGATAAAAACGCTTATCAATAGACTGAGGCGGTAAACCTTCTACTAGCCATTCCCCTTTCGGTGCGAAAATATCCAAACTATGTTGTTGTTCTAATAAGGACAGCATTTTTTCATCGACAAAAGCCCCTTCGATTTGAAATTGTCGTCCTTGGGCTGTTTCATTACTGGCAGAGGCTTCCTGTTGCTGCATTTGAATTTTATGCTGATCACTTTTTAATTCATGTTTTATCAGCGTTAAATCCGGTGAGCTTAAGCTTAGAAAAGGCATATTCTTTAGGTTTACTAACTGTCTATTATTAGTATAACCGACATAATTAATAAACCCATTTTCGGGAGCATAAATAATATGCTTCGGTGCTGCGATAACACCGTTACTAACAATTCGAATATGAGGTTGACAAAAAATAAGTAAACCTATAAAAACTAACACGCTAATAATGCTCAGACGTTTACGTATTGAACTACGCCAACACAGTTTTTGTAACCAAGTCATTAAAGTCGCCCCCCAAGTGCCTGTTAATTTTCTTAGCAAAACGAAGACCAAATAGATAAAGGCAATATTAGCAAAAAAACCAAATTGTACTGATATAAATTCATAGCCTAACAGGGCAATAAACGACAGCATCATGGTCATATAGAGTGTCACTAAACTACCATAAATAAGATAGACACGTTGTTCGCGCTTTGATGGATTAAGTGGCATTTCCTCATCTAGGCGTAATACTTTAGTTTTGAGGCTCCATGAAAACCAGCTTATTGCATTTTGCCGTAAATTTTGTATTTCTAACAGATCGGTCAAAATATAATAGCCATCAAATTTTAATAGCGGATTTAAATTAACCAATAAAGAGGTTGCGGTGCCGATGGTTAATAATATAAAGGCTATAAAGCCAATAGGATTTGAAACGTCAACCAACAACCAAACAAACGCACTGATTCCTGCCAATAATAGCTCTACCCATACACCTGCGAGTGCAACATAAATTTTTTGCCATTTATCTTCAAATAACCAAGCATCATTAACATTGCAATATAGGCAAGGTTGAAAAGCAAGCAGTAAAAAACCCATTTCATGCACATCACCGCCAAAATATTTACAGGTAAGTCCATGACCACATTCATGTACTGCAATAGCCCCTAAAGCAATTAACCAGATTTTTAAAAAACCCAGTTCTGATTCTTGAGCGTGTAAATAAACACGGCTAAGATCGAGTAAAAATCGATCCCCTGCAAATAAGACACATACAGCAGCAAACATTAAAAATAATGCCTGAAACTTTACAACATTAGGGTGCCAGAAAAAACGTATTTTATTGATAATACCATTAAAAAAATCATTAGGATCCGCTAATTGAAAACGTAAAAATAATAAGCTACCTTGACCTTGTAATAGCTTCTTTTTACGTTCTTCTTTTATCTTTTCAAGTAAAGCCGCATTCTGCTCTTCTTTTGTACGGCTTAGTAAACGAAAATCACGACAAGATTCATATAAAGTATTGATTTGTTCTAAATCATATTCATAGCGTTTAGAAAATTGATTGAATAACTCAACAATGCGTATTAAATCACGGGTACCGTTAAAAAGTACCATGGCTTCATATTCAGGTTCACTAAAATGAAAATACGCTTGTTTATCAGGCTCTTTAATAACATAACTCAGCTCACCTTGCTGAATAAGCTTGCTTATTTTCAATTCCTCTCTTAAGGCAGGCGGGCTAATATCACTCATTTTATTACAACTATAAACCTAGATTAAAGGCAATAAAATTGCTAATTCTGCGCCAAATTCTTACTAAAGCAGAGGTTTTTTCAGTTTGTATCAACGCTTGACCTGTCATACCCGGTCTGATTTCATAAGGCGGGTTAAGTATTTCAACTTCTGCAATAAAACCTGTTTTAGACTCTTCATTTTCAAGCTCAACCGAGGCATCTAAAATCGTATTAGGAATTTCATAGGACTGCCCCACGTGTCTAACGCGACCTGTAAAATAAAGCCCAGGTTGTGCCCGTAAAACACATTTTACCGCTTGTCCAATTTCTATATCGAGGAGATCTATTTCGGGAATATGCACTAATAAAACTAATTTTTTCGGATCGGCTAAACGGATGATTTCATCACCCATTGCAAAAACACGCCCTTTTAGCTCCTGAGGTTTAGGGGTTAGTACTAGTCCATCTATCGGAGCTTTAATATCAATTTCTAATAAATCAGCACGGGCTTTAAGCACTTTTGCACGCACTGCTTCACGTTCGATGGCAGCATTATTCATCATCAAGGCATCTGATTCAGCACGGGCTTCAACGATCTGGCGTTCTAAGAGTGCTAGTTGAGATTCGTATTCTAATAAATTTAATTTAATGACGCGGTTATCTAATTGAGCAATTAACTGCCCTTTTTTAAGTAGCTGGCTTTCTTTAACAAAAATGTGTTTTATTTGACCCTCTAATGGTAGAAATATGCCCTGACCTAACTGTGCTTCTACAATAGCGGTGCCTGATACCCAGCGAAAAATAGGTAAATAGTGCAAACTCAGTAATAAGGTTGATATAAGGCTTAATATAATCAGTTTTTTCTTCCAGCTATCGAGACTAAATAAATCTCGACTCTTTTCACCAGCCTGACTTAAAACATTACTCAGCGGAATATTTTTAAATAAACTGGCATTACGTAATGCAACCGTGGTTTGCGAGGCTAAAATATGCAATAAATCAGCTTTAGAACCATTGGCAAAGCCTATTTGTTTAGCTTCAAAAAAAATAACGCCTAATACTCCTTCTTCATCTTCTAAAGGCATTGCCCAAACCGCATTCAACTGCTTATTTTCAATATAATTCACCCAAAGATTATCGCCATTGCTTAAGGTTTTTTTGTACTCTGTAATATTAGCCACATAGGCACTGCGGCCACTTTTTAACACTTGCTCCATAAGCTGAATGAGCATAAGTTGATCATCATCCTTCGGATCAACCTTGTCTTCCCCAGATAAAGCCATTAACAGGAGTTGTGATTTACGTTCATCATATAAAGCAACTGCAGCACCGGTAATATCAACTAATTCATTAGCACGATTAACCACATAATCTAAGACCTGATCTAAATCCAAAGTAGATACTATTTCCTTAGAAATAGACATTAACGCATTCATTTCATTTACGCGACTTTCCATTTCAAGTAAACGCGCATTCTTCATTGATAATGAAGCACCTGCTGCTAATTGTAAAACGAGCTTACGGTCATCTTCATCAAACTGACTATTAACTCGATTTTTTTTATTAAGAATCTGAATAGCACCATAGGTTTCATTATCAATGACCAAAGGCACACAAATCATAGAGTGCGTGGTAAAACCAGAACGAGCATCCACTTCATTAAAAAACCGTGCATCCTTACTACAATCTAAAATAATATCGGGGATTTGTGAATTAATAACGGCCCCTAAAATCCCTTTACCGTTAGGCAATCGCAAGCCTAACACATTTTTTTTACCAGGCCCTTCAGCTAAATGACATATATTTTGATTATTCGGTTTATCGACTAACCAAAATGAACCGGCTTCAGCGTCTAATGTCTCTAATACACGCTCAAAAACGAGATTAATAAGGTACTTAACACTTTTTACTTGACCGACAAATTCTTGGGTTAATTCATGGGAAATAACAAGACGTTCATTAGATTTTTCCAGTGTCGTTATTTTTTCCTGTAGCTGCCTAATATTTAACGACTTAGGGTGAATATGAGGATGAAGAGGCGTAGTACCCATGAGAAAGAAGTAATTTTTTACAGTTGTAATAAGTTAAAAAATAAAACGGGACAATAAAAACGATAACATTATTGAATTAACTTATATTTAAACAAGAAAGGAACAATGCCTGATCACTCAGGCACTGTTAAAGAAAGCTTTATTTTTTAGCTTGTGCTTGGCTTCTATTAATCATTTGCTTCGCTTTTAAAACATGTGAGTTTGCAACAACTTGTGCTTGACGTGCTTTAGCACGAGCAATTGATTTAGTTGCTTCAGCTTTAACTTTATTGAATGATACCTCTTGAATAGCCATGTTATTTCTCCGTACGATTTAAATGCACTTCAAAGTATGAAGTGTGTGTTTAAAAAATTATATAATTAATAAAGTCCACTATACCTATAATGAACTTTATTATTTTTCATACCGTTATTAAATTACGGTGCTGGCCAACTCTCTACTGTGCCATCACTATAGCTTACACTACCTGAGCCATCAGCATTGTAGACCCAAGTGGTACCATTAGCCTCAGTATAAGCGCTTGAACCATCCGCATTCCAGCTGCCAGAACTACCATCAGAGCTTGTATAACTACCAGAACCGTCCGCATTCCAAGTACTACTATTGCCCTGTCCATCAACCCAAGTACCACCACCTTGACCATCCCACGTTTCAGTACTACCATCTGGATACACCGCACTGCCTGAGCCATCTTCATTGTAGCTATAAACAGTACCATCAGCACCAGTTTCCGTTCCTGATGTATCACTTGTACTACTACCATCACCACTGACTTCATTACCATCAGCATCATAGTAAGTTACATTACCTTGAGTATCCCAGCTCTCACTGGTGCCATCAGCATAAGTTGTGCCCCATGAGCCATCAGCATTATAGTAACCACTCGACCCATCTGAACTAGCCCAGCTTCCTGAACCATCAGGATTCCAAGTACTATTATTGCCCTGACCATCATCCCAGCTACCACTGCCATCAGCTGCCCAAGTTGAGCTACTGCCATCAGAGTAAGTTTGACTACCGCTACCATCCGCTTCCCAAGTATAAGCACTGCCATCAGCATAGGTTTCAGAACCTGAGCCATCAGCATTATAAGTGCCTGAACTACCCATACCGTCATCCCAGCTGCTAGCCCCTGTTTCAGCATCATAGCTATTATAAGAACCATCAGGATTTTCATATGAGTAAGAACCATCAGCACTCCAAGAACCTGAACTGCCATCCGACCCTGTATAACTACCAGAACCATCTGCATTCCAAGTACTGGTATTGCCTTGACCATCGTCCCAGCTGCCACCACCTTGACCGTCCCACGTTTCAGTACTGCCATCAGCATACACTGCACTGCCTGAGCCATCTTCATTGTACGTATAGACGGTACCATCTTCACCGGTTTCAGTACCTGAAGTATCTCCTCCTGTACTACCATCATTACTGACTTCATTACCATCAGCATCATAGTAAGTCACATTGCCTTGAGTATCCCAGCTCTCACTGCTGCCATCGGCATAAGTTGTGCCCCATGAACCATCAGCATTATAGTAACCACTAGAACCGTCTGAGCTAGTCCAGCTACCGGAGCCATCCGCACTCCAAGTACTAGCATTACCCTGACCATCATCCCAGCTACCACTACCATCAGCAGACCAAGTTGAGGTACTGCCATCAGGGTATGTTGAACTACCGCTACCATCAGCTCCCCAAGTATAAGCACTGCCATCAGCATAGGTTTCAGAACCTGAGCCATCAGCATTATAAGTGCCTGAATTACCCTGACCATCATTCCAGCTACTCGCGCCAGTTGACGCATCGTAACTATTATAGGAACCATCGGCACCTTGATACTCGTAAGAGCCATCGGCACTCCAAGTATCGGCTGAACCATCGGAATAACTGGCACTACCTGAACCATCGACACTCCAAGTACTTGAATTTCCCTGTCCATCATCCCAGCTACCACCACCCTGACCATCCCACATTTCGGTACTGCCATCAGGGTACGTTGCACTACCAGAGCCATCT
>ENA-ORXI01003165-ORXI01003165.1-sediment-metagenome-genome-assembly--contig:-NODE-3165-length-11287-cov-17.740946_pt1 | contig 11287 bp, 12 predicted proteins | sample MGYA00237861_ERZ511468 | MGnify/ENA primary metagenome ERZ511468 (study PRJEB26299, sample SAMN06266213) | sediment metagenome | isolation source: Hudson Canyon methane seep mesocosm | place...
TTTTTAGTTTTTAAACCGCTAATTTTCATGCGTAAGGCTTCAACACCAATTTCACTGGCATCTTCGCCACTTGATTCAACCGCATAAAATGTTGATAACTTAGTATCGGTAGCCGTGCCATCTTGATTATCTTGAAAATGTGCTGCATCACCGCTAAACATTTTTTTAACAGGGGCAGGCGGCGGTTGTTTAATGCCAATCGTGGTGGCTGGGGTTGCGGTAAAACCTTGATTAAAACCAGACACCAGCGGCTGTAATATCACCGTTAACACCTGTTCACCGCCTTGCTGATAACTGACTTCACCGCGTTGGCTTTGATAACCTTGATAACTGACTTCTATTTGATATTTTTTAGCGGTTTTTAAACGTATGCCTGCCTGATATTTCGGGGCAATATTTAAAATACGCACCGTTGCCTGTGCAGGGCTGGTTTTAACGGTTAAATACACATTCGCATTATGTGTAACGCGGGTTGTGGGGGTATCGCTTTGGCTAAAATAGAATTTCCCGACAATGCCGCCTTCTGAAGTCGGAAACTGTTTGCCGTTAGTGGCATGATAAACCCCATCAGCGGTATTTTTATACACATCTTCAACTTTTAAATTCGGGGTATTAATCGCTTTTAATAAATGCTGGGTAAATAAGCCATTACGCCCGCCGCCATCGGATGCCACATCACCCGATGAAGTCGCATATAACACCAACGAACCTTTTGCTCCCATGCGTTGCAAGCCTCGACTCGCACCACGAAAACTGCGTTCATAGGGATTATTACGGCAGGCATCTAAAATCACCATATTCAGGTTATTTTTAGCTTTTTCCATGCCGCCCATCACCCGACCTGCATCCACGCCTTCATATTGCACATCGGTTTCGCTGTTAATCCTTGCGCCAATCGGCACTAAATAATTACGCCCATCAACTTCAATACCATGCCCTGCGAAATAAAACAGCCCCACCGCATCCGCTTGTTGTAAACGGGTGGTAAAGGTACTGATGGCTTCGTTCATAATACGCCGATTAGCATTGCGTAATTTTTTAACCTGAAAGCCCTTTTTACTTAATAACGCCGCCATATCATCGGCATCATTAACGGGATTACTTAATTTACCGATTTTATAACTGCTGTTACCAATCACCAACGCAAACCGCTGGGCAAATGCGGTGGATAAGCTCAAGTTAAAAATTATCAAACTATACGCAATGAATTTCAGCATATTATTTTACTAACTCATACACCACGCTATTATCACGACCGCTTAAACCTTTTTCACGTAATTTACGCCCTAAAATTAATTGATCTTCTAAATCAGTGCGTGAACCGCTGTATTTCACCGTAAAAATACATTGGCCGCGTTTTTTAGTTGGCGTGGCATCCACCGATTTAACATTTAATAATTCCGCTAAATACGTCTGTATGGCATCGCGGGATTTTTTAGTTTTTAAACCGCTAATTTTCATGCGTAAGGCTTCAACACCAATTTCACTGGCATCTTCGCCACTTGATTCCACCGCATAAAATGCTGATAACATCGTAAACACTTCATCAAACGAACCCGCTAAATTTTCTTTAATCGCTAAACACGGCACATTCCACTGTTTAATTTTGCCATTAAAATTTAAGGTCCATTCTGACTGCCAACAACGCCCTTTTTTAACCAATTTTCCCGATAACACACTCGTTAAATCATAACGCTTAGACGCAATCATCAATTTACCCGAATAGGCACTTAAAATATCTTTAACAGTGACCGTCTGTTTCTCCTCTAAATCCATTAACGGAAATAACAGTGGAATACCTTTTAAATCAGCTGTTTTTTGTAATTGTTGCTGTAAGCTCCATTCTTCTGCCGCATCGAATACATGGCGTTTACCATTTTCTTCGACCACTAACCAGACTAATACTTCATCACGCATTTCATTCCATAACGGCAAACCTGAACGCCGCATCAACGTCATCACTCTATTTTCATCAAATGAGGCTCGCATCAAGCGAGAATCAGACGCAGCACTCTCCGTTGACATTAACGCATATTGATATTGATCTACATACGATGCCGCTTCTTTGAGTGCATCAGTAATCAATTTATTGTTAGCCATTGCCTCACTGGGCAAAAAACGCTTAAAGACAATGGATAACCCTTCGCGTAAGGCTAAATTTCTATCCTCCCTAGACTGACTTTGTGTCATAACATTGACTTCGAAAAGCCCTTTTACTTCAACAGCCATCACGCTTTGTGTGACCATTAATAAACAAACCATTAAAAATTTAATAAGCACTTTAGATATCCTTAATTTGTCTTGTACAATAAGCGGTAATATTCACTCGGAAATACCTACATTTTTTTGCGTGAAAAGTATTACTATAATTTAATTTGACCCATAAGAGAATACGCGTGAGTGAACAAAAACAAGAGAGTTTAAACTATAAGAGTGCTGGTGTAGATATAGAAGCCGGTAATAACCTTGTGGAACGTATTAAACCTATCGCAGCCAAAACCCGTATAGCAGGCGTAATGTCTGGCTTAGGTGGCTTTGGTTCGCTATTTGAATTACCCTTAGATCGTTATAAACACCCTATCCTCGTTTCAGGTACTGATGGGGTTGGTACTAAATTAAAATTAGCATTTGATTTAAATAAACACAATACCATCGGCATCGACCTTGTAGGTATGTGCGTTAATGATATTATCGTCCAAGGGGCAGAATCTTTATTTTTCCTTGATTATTTTGCAACCGGTCATTTAGACATTGATACCGCGACCGCCGTGATTGAGGGCATTGGCAAAGGCTGTGAACTCGCTGGCGCCGCATTAGTCGGTGGCGAAACCGCAGAAATGCCGGGCATGTATCAAGACGGCGAATATGATTTAGCCGGTTTCTGCGTGGGTATCGTTGAAAAAGCCGATATTATCGACGGCAGTAAAGTCGCGGCAGGCGATAAACTAATTGCAATTCGTTCTTCAGGCCCGCATTCCAATGGTTATTCGTTAATTCGTAAAGTCATTGAACGCAGTGGCATTTCCTTAGACACTGAATTAGACGGCAAAGCACTTGCTGACCATTTGCTTGAGCCAACACGCATTTATGTTAAACCGCTATTAGAACTTATTAAAACCGTACCGGTGCATGCAATGGCTCATATTACCGGCGGTGGCATTACTGAAAATCTACCGCGTGTATTAGCTGATGGCTTAAGTGCTAATATTCAACGTGATAGCTGGGAATTACCACCTATTTTCAAATGGCTACAACAACACGGCAATATTACCGATGCCGATATGCTTATCACCTTTAATTGCGGTATTGGCATGGTCGTATGTGTGGCAGCTGAAGATGAAGCAAAAACACTAGATACTTTAAACAAACTAGGTGAAAGTGCATTTACAATCGGTGACATCATTAGTGAAGCGGGTAAAAGCAAAGTTAATTATTGCTAATAATCATGTTACGCTTGCTGTTTTTTAGTGTGATACTGTCATTGCTCTCTGGCTGTGCAGCGATGAAACAGCAAGAAAGACAACAAAAATTTAGTGCCTTGTATCATAAGGCACAGTATCAACAAGCGGCTGAATTTCAGCTTGAATCAAAAAATTCTCAGACGAATGACCCTGAAGATTTATTAATTACCCTACAAGCCGCCACTGCTTTACGTTATGCCGATGATATAACACAAAGTAATCTATTATTTGACCAAGCCGAAAATATCCTCAAACAGCATCATCAAAAAATATTGCTTAATAAATCCGTCAGCACCTTGAGTTCAATTTTGGTGAATGATGCCGTGCTGGATTATAGCGGCACCAGCTATGATGGCATTATGCTCAACACCTATAAAGCGTTAAACTTTTGGCAATCTGGTAATAAAGCCTATGCCCGTGTTGAATTTAATCGTGCCTTAGATCGCCAACGGCGTGCGAAAGCCTTGTTTAAAGCTGAAATCAAACAGCAACAACAAGCCATATCAAAAAAAGGCGGTAACTATGCACGCAATACTAATAACCCCAAAGTCACCCAATTAGTTAAACGTGCCTATTCAAATCTTTATAACTTCCAAGCCTACCCTGATTTTGTTAATCCGTTTAGTACCTATTTAGCTGGTTTATTTTATTTGCATGATGGTGACTACGCTAAAGCGGTCGATGTACTCAAAGAAGCACATGGCATGTTGCCCACACAAGCCATTGTTGAAGCTGATTTCAAACTGGCTCAAGCCTTACAACAAGGTGAACCCGACCCACAAAAATATGCGTGGATTATTTTTGAAAATGGCTCCGCGCCATTAAAAACAGAATTTCGCATTGATTTACCGTTATTTATTTTAAGTCGCAATGCCTTTTATACCGGTATTGCCTTACCTAAACTGGTTTTACAAAAAAATGCCCACCCTTTTCTAAACATTAACACGCTTGATGAATCCTCACGTACACAACCGCTTGCGAGCATGGATAACGTCATTCAAACTGATTTTAAAAAACGCTATCCGTGGATTGTTAGCCGTGCGTTAATATCAGCGATTGCAAAAACCACCGCACAATATATCGCACAAAAACAATTAGGCCCTTGGGGTGGATTAGCCGCGAGTTTATTACAATTAGCCACCACCTCAGCAGATATTCGTATTTGGAGTGCGTTGCCTAAAGAATTTCAAATTGCAAAAATCAAACTACCCAGCGATAACCTTATTCGTATTTCAGTACCCAATAAAGCCGCTACTCATATCAAGCTCGAAGCGAATAAAAATCAGTTAATTTATATAAAAATTCCAAAATCCTATAGCCCTATTACTTATAATAGTTTTGTCCTTTAATTTAATGAGCCTTTCCATGATGACTTTAAATTTTCCTAAAAAAATGGGGCTTGCTCTCATTATCTCCACACTGATGGCCTGTTCACATACTGAACATATTGATGTCCAAAATGATAAGGGTGAAGCCGTGATGGGCTTAGATTATCGTGACTTTCAAACCGCTGCCGATGAAGCAGTTGCTTCATTAATTCAATCAGGTCGTCTTAATAAAGCCGATGGCAGTCGTTATATATTAGCGATTTCTCGTATTATCAATGACACCATGCAACGTATTGATACCGACCAACTGATTAAAAAAATTCGCGTTGCATTACTCAATAGCAACAAGGTATTAGTCACAACGGCTGTTTCAGCAACGCAAACTGCTGAAGACAATATGGCAATGCAGGTAAGAAAATTACGGGCTTCTGATGAATTCAAACAAAGCACGGTCGCTAAAAAAGGTCAGCTTATTGCCCCTGATTTAAGTTTATCAGGCAAAATATTACAGCGTAATATCAAGATAGATAGTGATGAGCAGCAGGTTGAATATTATTTTCAACTGAGCCTAAGTGATATTAATACAGGCTTGGCAGTCTGGGAAGGCGAAACGTTTATTGGTAAACGTGGTGATGATACCAGTGTGTCATGGTAATCATGAGATTAAATCAATGAGCCAAATACAGCAGCTGCATTTACAATTTTTACCCTCTGAAGATAGATTATTGCTAACGGTTAACAGCACCGAAAATGAAGATTTTTATTTTCTATTAACACGGCGTTATATTGCGTTATTATTTCCGGTGCTCAATAAAGTATTCAATGCAATTCAAAAAGAACCCAGCACCGTCTCGCAGCAACTCACTTATAGTAAGCCCGATAGAAAAAAAGCTAACCCAGTCACCGAAGCTGAAACCGAAAAACCCACTACGACCACTACGCAACAAAAACTAAAACAGTTACCTAATACCGCAATCAAAGACGCGATATTATTAGCGAAAATATCCACACGCATTGATGAAGATAATAATGTCATTTTATTATTGCTCCCCGAACAAGGTGACGGCATTAACTTAACCATGGATCAACGCCTCACGCTGCAAATTCAAAACTTATTGCAAGAAGTCATGCCTAAAACGGAATGGAACCTAGAGACCATTAAAAATTATCCTAACGCCCTAATTCATCCTGAAAATAAACAAGTTTTACATTAATTTAACCAACATTTTTTGACAAAAAATTGCTAAAATAACCCCTGTATATTAGTTTATACTAATAACTTTACACATCACGGAGAATAATCATATGAAAAAAATCATTGCCAGTTTAGTTTTAATCGCGGCAAGTAATGCTGCCTACGCAACTGAATATACCTGCGTAGCCTATATCGATAATAAAGAAGTAGAAGAGCCATTAAAAGTTAATGCGTCAAAAGCAGCCGTTGCAGAAAGTAAAGCCTATTCACGCCTTAAAAAACGTGGTATTACCGTTGACTACGTGCAGTGTAAATAACACACTATATCGTTACTAGGGCGGAGGAAATCTCTTCCGCTCTCATCCCAACCACTCATAAATTTCAGTCATTGCTGCATCACATTTACAACAACTAGTGCCACAAGCCGCACCCATATCGAGCTGTTTTACTTTGCCTTTGCTTATCCATTTAGACAACATACCGCGTAACGCATCAGCATCAATATCAAAGTGATTCGCTAAATCTAATAAGGAAATCCGCTGCTGTTGTTTTAGATAGTCTCGTAACTCCGCTAAAATCATACCCCCTCCTGTATCATCTCTTGTTGCTTGCCGACCCACCAAAATGCAAAAATGGTGGCGAAAAATAGCGACATTAAACTTATTATCCAAAATAATGAAGATTCAGGATGCTGACTAAAGGTTGCCGCTTGATAAAAAATAGTCGCGGTAATATAAGCAATACCTGTTGTCCATGCCACCACAAATATCGCCCATTGATTGCCCGTTTCACGTTGAATCGCTGCGGTTGCCGCCACACATGGGGCATACAGCAAAATAAATAATAAATAGGCAAATGCTCCTGCCTGACCATCAAAACGTGCCTGCATTTCACCAAAAGTACCGGCATTCACATCTTGTGCTTCCGCCGCTAAATCTGCATTATCTAATTCGCCAATATTAAGCCCTAAAGGATCTAAGACATTATCAGCAACGGCCATTAAATTTTCAGGAATCGTCCAGGCGGCTTCCTCGATAGATTTCAATAAATTAAATTCAGCCGCTTCTTCTACTTGCCCGTTTAACGCTAACTGACTATACAAGGCATCTAACGTCCCTACGACTGCTTCTTTCGCTAAAATACCGGTAAAAATACCCACGGTCGCCGGCCAATTATCTTCCTCGATGCCCATCGGTTTAAAAACAGGAACCAAACCTCGCCCTATCTCACTTAAAACCGAAGTTTCGGTATTTTCTTTGCCAAAACTGCCATCGGTTCCCCATGAATTAAGAAAATTTAGCACCAGCACCATTGGCACAATCACCTTGCCCGCATTGACTAAAAAGGTTTTCAATCTATCCCAAGTTCTAATCAGAATACTTTGCACAGTCGGTAAATGATAATTCGGTAACTCCATAATAAATGGCGTGGCATCGCCTTTAAATAAGGTATGCCGCATAATTAAACCGGTTAAAACTGCCACCACAATACCCAATACATACAGACCAAACACCATATTTTGTCCGCCCACTGGAAAAAATGCCGCCGCAAATAAAGCATACACCGGCAATCTTGCACCACAAGACATAAAGGGATTCATAATATTAGTCAGAATTCTATCGCGTTGACTTTCTAAGGTGCGGGTTGCCATAATCGCCGGCACATTACAGCCAAAGCCTACAATCATTGGCACAAATGATTTTCCGGGTAAACCCATCATGCTCATCAGGCGATCAACCACAAACGCCGCCCGTGCCATATAACCGGAATCTTCTAGCACCGATAACACTAAAAATAAAAAGCCAATAATCGGAATAAACGTGGCAACCACTTGTACGCCACCGCCTGCCCCATTCGCCAGCAACACCACCAACCATTCCGGCAAGCCTATACTCGCTAACAATAATGCCAAACCATCAACAAAAATCACACCCGCAACTTGGTCGAAAAAATCAATAAACGCACTGCCAATATTGATGGTAATCATGAACATTAAATACATAATCAGTAAAAAAATCGGAATCCCTAAATAGCGATTGAGCACCCACTGATCAATTTTATAACTCGCATCACGACTGACTTCATTTAATTTATTCACGCATGACTGGCTGATGTCATTCACAAAACCATAGCGTGCATCCGCCGCAAGAATATCCACTTCTTCTGCACAATCCGTTTCAATGCGTTTCTCCAAGCTTTCAGCTTTTGCTAATAATCTGCTAGACACCAGACTCCGCGCCAAAGTATCGCGTTCTAATAATCGAATTGCCAACCAACGCAGGTCATATAAATCATGATTAAACCCTTCTTCCGTAATTAACAAACTTAGCTCACCAATGGCTTGCTCAATTTCAACCGCATAGCTAATATTTAATGCCGGAATAGGCTGTGTTGAGGCGATCAAATTAATTTGGGCTTTTAACCGATCTAAACCATCACGCGTAGAAGCAGAAATTGCCACCACTGGACATTGCAACAACGCTGATAACTGGGTTTCATCAATATGCAAGCCATTACGCTCTACCACATCCATCATATTTAATACCACAATCATCGGCACTCGCATTTCGATTAATTGCGAGGTTAAATACAAATTACGTTCAATATTTGACGCATCTAAAATATTAATAATTAAATCAGCGTCTTTAGCGGCCACATAATCTCTCGCCAAGCGCTCATCTAATGACACATCATTATCCGCCTCTAATGAATAAGTCCCCGGTAAATCAACCACCGCCACTTGCTCACCGTAATATTGATAATCACCGGTTTTCTTTTCAACCGTCACCCCCGGCCAATTACCAACGTGCTGCCGAGAACCGGTTAAGGCATTAAATAAGGTAGTTTTGCCGCAATTAGGATTACCAACAACGGCAATGGTGTAATCCGTTTTCATACCAATTTCTCTATTTTTAAAATCTCAGCTTCTTTTTTACGCAAGGTCAACGAAAAACCCCGTAAGGTAATTTCAATCGGGTCGCCTAAAGGGGCTAATCTCACCACGGTAAATTCTGTTTTCGGCGTCAGTCCCATTGCTAATAAACGTTTACGATAAGCCCGCCCTTCTTTACTAAAACCAATGACCTTAGCTGTTTCACCGACGACTAAATCTTTTAAACCTTTTATTTGCATAGTAATCACTTTCTAATTAATAATAATTCTCATTCAACTTACGAGCAAATATAGCATATTCACTTATACTTTTCCGACTTAATTTTATTATAATAACGCCAACTATTAAGTCTCTTACGCCGCCTATGATTACTATTCTTGATCCCGATTTAAACAATCAAGCATTCCCCCCTATTGAACGCGCCCTGACTGAGCCTGATGGTTTATTGGCGGCAGGCGGCTGTTTATCCAGCCAACGACTGATGAATGCGTATTATCACGGTATTTTTCCTTGGTACAACGAAGATGATCCTATTTTATGGTGGTCACCCGACCCACGGCTGGTTTTATTCCCTGATAAAATTCATATCTCTAAAAGTTTAAAAAAGGCGTTGCGACAACAGCCGTTTACCATTCGTTTTAATACAGACTTTGCAGCCGTTATTCATGCCTGTTCTCAACCGCGCGACTATGAAAAAAACACATGGCTTAATGAAGAGATGCAACAGGCTTATATTCAACTACATCAACAAGGGCATGCTCATTCTATTGAAGCATGGCATCAAGGCAATTTAGTTGGCGGTTTATATGGTGTGGCGATCGGTAAAATATTTTTTGGTGAGTCCATGTTTCATACTCAAACCAATGCCTCAAAAGCTGCCTTTATTACCCTTGCACAACAACTTAAAGAATGGCGTTATGAAGTCATCGATTGCCAAATACATTCCAATCATCTGGTTAGCTTAGGGGCGGAAGAAATTTCACGCCAACAATTTTCTCGCTTATTAAACCGCTACCGCCAATCCTCCCCTCGTCGTGACGCATGGACATAATGACTTCTATTCCGCTTATTCTTGATGAACCACATGATTGTGGCTATTTTTCTAACCGTAACGCTCAATTTGCTTATATCTATCCAGAAGAAATTTTAGACACAGAGCTGTATGCACAATTAATCGAGCATGGTTTTCGTCGTAGTGGTGACCATGTGTATCGCCCCCAATGTGAGGGCTGCCAACAATGTGTGCAAACGCGTTTAGCACCGCATGCGTTTAAAGCCTCCCGTCAGCAACGACGTGTTTGGAAAAAAAATGCCGATATTAAAGCCACGATCTGTTCCACTGAATTCAAACAACAACATTTTGAACTGTATCAACGCTACCAACAACACCGTCATAGTGAGGGTTCAATGGCAAATTCTAATGAAAAAGATTATATTCAATTTTTAAGCAGTGTTTGGTGTAATAGTATTTTTGTCGAATTTAGCCTTGATAATGAAATTATTGGCGTGGCAGTGATGGATATTTTCAATACCGCCGCCTCTGCCGTGTATACTTTTTTTGAACCGAGTTTTGCCTCACGCAGCTTAGGCGTTTATGCAGTCTTATGGCAAATTGAATACGCTAAAACTCAACAATTCGACTGGCTATATCTCGGTTATTGGATTGAAAATTGTCAAAAAATGGCGTACAAAACCAACTATCAGCCCCTACACGGTTTAATTAATGAGCAATGGCAATGTTTAGAAAAAAGCAGTGTATAATTCAGCCCCCTAACGATAGTTATATTCCCATAGAGAGTTGATAAATGAGTAATGTTTTTAGTTTTACCGGTACCGTTGCCAGAGATGCAGAAGTGAAAACCATTCCCAGCGGACAAACCGTGTTAAACGTCAGTGTCGCCAATAATGTTGGCTTCGGTAATCGCCAACAAACCTTATGGGTACAAGTGGCTTTATGGGGAAAACGCGCCGAAGGCTCATTACAAAATTATCTGAAAAAAGGCCAACAAATTTTTGTATCCGGTGAGCTGACGCAACGTGAATATCAAGCCAATGATGGCACCATGAAAACCAGCTTAGAACTGAATGCGAATGTGATTGATTTAGTCGGCAAACGTAACGAACAATCTGCACCTCCTCCCCAAGTAAATTATCAACAGCAGGCCGCAACTCCCACACCTGCTTCCCCCTCACAGCCACAAACACCGGTTAGCTCTTATGCTAATCAACCGGCTGACGATTATGATGATGTGCCTTTTTAAATCGCATATAAAACAAAGTGTAAACCTAATACCGGCTTCCCGTTTAAGCCGGGACACCAAACATTTCAACAGGTTACAAAAACAGCCTTATCCATCTTTAAATCTGTATTTTCTAGGAAAAGGTAGTTATGTGATATTCAGTTTTGTCC
>ENA-ORXI01003166-ORXI01003166.1-sediment-metagenome-genome-assembly--contig:-NODE-3166-length-11284-cov-36.890604_pt1 | contig 11284 bp, 8 predicted proteins | sample MGYA00237861_ERZ511468 | MGnify/ENA primary metagenome ERZ511468 (study PRJEB26299, sample SAMN06266213) | sediment metagenome | isolation source: Hudson Canyon methane seep mesocosm | place...
ATAAAGCCAAAATCAGACCGCGCATCTTACCAAAAAAAGAACAATTAGCAAGATTTAATCATTTTTACTTCAAGGTATCCATAAAGTGTCAAGCTCAAGTAAAGCGGTCAGCCAACAAAAAATACTCAGTGTTGCACTTCCCACTCCGTTATACCGAGCTTTTGATTATATTTACCCCATAAACCACGAAGGTAATGACATCTTGCCCGGCCAACGGGTTATGGTTTCATTTGGCCGTAGAACATTAACGGGAATAATACTAGAGATAAAATCAGAAAGTGATTTCCCAATAGCGAAGCTGAAGCCCATCACTCAACTTGTTGATGCTCAGCCGATTATCCCCCCCTCAATTATGTCCATAGCAAAATGGGCTGCACAATATTACTGCCACCCTATAGGCGAAGTGTTATTTGCTATCCTTCCTACAGCGCTCAGAAAGGGCGATACGATTAGTATTGCAAGCACGTACCGCTGGTCGATAAATAAAGAGAGAGTTGAAAAAGCCGAACTTCTCATTAAAACCAATGCCAAAAAGCAAAGCGCCCTTTATCAGGCTTTATCAAACTCCACAGAAGGCCTTTTGGAGTCAACCATTCGATTATTAGGCTATACATCCACACACCTAAAGGCCTTAAAAGATAAACGACTCATTAATGGAGAAGAACTAGATGCACTCACAGCCGCCGCCACCGAGTATAATATAAATCAGCAGCACTGGCCTTTATCAGACAACCAAACCGCAGCGGTCGACACCATAAGCAAAGACCTGGGAAATTATCAAAGCTTTTTACTCCAAGGCGTAACAGGCAGCGGCAAAACCGAAGTGTATATGCACCTGGTTGATAAAGCACTTCAAAATGACCAACAAGCCCTGATTTTAGTCCCAGAAATAAGTCTCACCCCCCAAACCCTAGCTAGATTTCAAAATCATTTTAATTGCCCCATAGGGACAATCCACTCAGGACTCAGCCAGAGTGAGCGACTAACGAACTGGGAACTGGCAAGACAAGGGGCGGCTAAAATCATCATTGGCACACGCTCAGCTATTTTCACCCCGATGAAAAAACTAGGTTGTATTATTGTTGATGAAGAACACGATACCTCATTCAAGCAACAAGAAGGCTTTCGCTACTCCGCCAGAGACCTTGCTGTCGCTAGAGGCCACAAAGAAAAATGCCCGGTTATTTTGGGCTCTGCAACCCCCTCTCTTGAATCAATAAACAATGCGCTTTGCGGTAAATATAAGAAAATCAGCCTGCCATCAAGAGCTGGCGGCGCCACATTCCCGGACATTGAATTATTAGACATTAAAAGCCGTCCACTAGAAGGCGGCTTATCCAGGCCCTTAATTGAAAGTATTAAGCATCACCTGAATAACAAGCAACAAGTCATTATCTACCTAAACCGCAGAGGTTTTGCCCCTGCAATTATGTGCGAAGACTGCGGCTGGCTGGCAGACTGCCAGCACTGCGATTCAAGAATGACCCTGCACAAACACCCTGCGCACCTGCGCTGCCATCACTGTGATTCCCGCAACCCCGTCCCCAAAAGCTGCCCAAACTGCCAAAGTGTCAACCTTAAAACCCTTGGTACCGGCACAGAAAAGGCCGAAGAAGTACTCGAATCCCTTTTTCCTGACACCCCCATCATCCGTGTTGACCGTGACAGCACACGTAAAAAGAACGCAATGAAAGCCCTAGTTGACGAAATAAATAAAGGGCTCCCCTGCATTTTGGTGGGCACTCAAATGCTGGCAAAAGGACATAATTTCGCCAACGTCACCTTGGTCGCCGTTGTCGATGCCGACGGAGGCCTATTCAGCGCCGACTTCCGCGCCCTAGAAAAAACGGCCCAACTATTAATACAAGTAGCAGGCCGCTCGGGAAGAGGTAGCAAACAAGGACAAGTAATTATTCAAACCTGTCATGGCGATCACCCCATCCTTCAATTAATAGCCAAAGGAAACTACCAACAAATAGCAGAAGACCTTCTTGAAGAAAGGAAAGAGGCCTCCCTCCCTCCCTTTGCCTACATGACACTATTAAAAGCAGAAAACCCCTACCTTAACAATGCGACGCACTTATTGGAACAAGCAAAACGAATAGCACCCCATTTTCAAAGCAGCACCTCCCACCCAATAGAGGTACTAGGCCCTATCCCAGCAGCAATGAGCAGAAAAGCAGGCGTACACAGAGCGCATTTGCTGTTTATTGCAGAAAGCCGCAGCGCACTTCAACGACTCACACAGCAACTTTGCATATGGCTTAACGAAAATAAATGGGGAAAAACCCGCTGGATGATTGATGTCGACCCTAGTGAAGTGAATTAAACCTGCAGATTTAATCAAACGATAATTGTTTCAGCTAGCAGATTCAGCCATAATAGCCGGTTCCTTATTTTCCGTTCTGAATGGCAGATTCTAATAGAAATGAAAGACTATATCGCAGGATTAATTCAATCCGCAATTGATACCTTAAAAGAGTCAAACGAACTTCCCGCAGACATTTCACCCAAAATCTCGGTGGATAATACGCGCGACAAAAGTCACGGTGATTTTGCAAGTAACATTGCATTAGTACTTGCTAAACCGGCGGGAAAACAGCCGCGTCAATTGGCAGTTCGTCTCTGCGATATCATCATAGAACAGTCAGCTACTGACGGGAAAGGAATTGAAAAAACAGAAATAGCAGGGCCAGGTTTTATCAACTTTTTTGTCAGCTCTGCCAGTAGCTTTGCAGTTATTCCTGAAATTCTAAGAAGCGGCGAGCAGTACGGCCGTAGCGATGCAGGGAAAGGCCAAAAAGTTCAGGTTGAATTTGTTTCTGCGAACCCAACAGGCCCACTTCATGTAGGTCATGGTCGTGGTGCAGCCTATGGTGCCAGCGTTGCAGACCTTTTAGCCGCCGCGGGCTTCGATGTTCAACGTGAATACTATGTGAACGACGCAGGCCGCCAAATGAATATTTTGGCGACTAGTGTGTGGCTAAGGTACCTTGAATTACAAGGCGAGCAGTTTACCTTCCCCTGTAACGGCTACAAGGGCGACTACGTTTTTGATATCGCCCGTGAACTGAGCGATAAGTACCAAGATCAGTTTAAACATTCAGCCGAATTAGTTTTCGAAAACATTCCTGACGACGAGCCTACTGGTGGCGATAAAGAAATTCATATTGATGCACTCATCGCACGCTGCAAATCTTTAATCGGTGAAAGCGACTATCGCACCGTGTTTGACTCCGGACTTGACGGCATCGCCGGCGACATAAAAGACGACCTTGGCGGCTTTGGTGTTCACTATCAAAACTGGTTCTCTGAACGATCATTATCAGACAGCATTGATGACGTTATTCAACAACTCCAAGACTCAGGGCACCTGTACGAAAAAGAAGGGGCTATTTGGTTTCGCTCAACTGAGTTTGGTGATGACAAAGACCGCGTAGTTAAGCGTGACAATGGGGAAACAACCTATTTCGCCTCTGATATTGCTTACCATAAAAATAAATTTGAGCGAGGCTTCACTCAGGTTATTAATATATGGGGAGCAGATCACCACGGCTACATCGCTAGAGTTAAAGCCGCATTACAAGCATTAGGACTTAACCCAGACCAACTTACCGTTAAGCTAGTGCAATTCGCTATTCTTTATCGTGGTTCAGAACGCGTTCAAATGTCTACCCGTAGCGGTTCATTTGTCACACTGAGAGAGCTAAGAGAAGAAGTAGGCAATGATGCAGCTCGTTTTTTCTATGTAACACGAAAAGCAGAACAGCATATGGATTTTGACCTTGAGCTGGCAAAATCTGAAAGCAAAGACAACCCTGTTTACTATATTCAATACGCTCACGCCCGAATTTGCAGCGTATTAAAGAAACTGGCCGAACAGGACAGTAGCTGGGATAAAGAGAACGGCTTAGCGAATTTAGAAAAACTCACCCTTGAAAATGAGCGTGACATTGCCACTAAAATTGCCAAGTACCCCGAAGTGCTTACCAACTGTGCTATTAACCTTGAGCCTCATGTTTTAACTCATTACCTCAAAGAACTAGCATCAGACTTCCACTCTTACTACAACTCGCACAAGATGCTGGTAGATGATAAAGACCTGCGCAATGCACGCATCACGCTAGGAATGGCGGTTAGACAAGTCATTGCCAATGGATTGAACCTTTTAGGTGTTAGCGCACCAGAAGAGATGTAAGCCAAGCCATGACGCAAGACTTTGCCAAACCCAGTACGACCCGGTCTAGTAGTACGCGCTCTAGCACCAAAAAAACGCAAGGGAAGCGCTCAAACGAGCGCAGCTCCCCTAGTAAGCAAAAAAAACAAAAACCAAGCCCCAAGCACGCCAATAAAACGGCCCCTGAACCACAATCAAAGATGAAACCACTGATTATTTTTGTAGGCTTAGTTATTGCATCTGCTTTTATCGCAGGCTTGTACTTCCTCAATAAAGTACCACCGTCAAAGTCCCCGCTAACAGAGCCACTTTCTACCACGCCAACAAAAGTACAGAAAAAAGTAGAGCCAGCGCCAAAGATCAAAGAGCGATTTAACTTTTACGATATCCTTCCTGAAAGTGAAGTTATCCCACCCAAAGTGGAAGAATATAAATATACAGAAAAAGGGAAAGCCACTAAATACCAATACATACTGCAGACAGGCTCATTCAGAAGCATTAAAGATGCAGAAAGACAACGCGCCACTATCGGCTTTCAGGGTTTGAAAGGACGAATAGAAAAAACAAATAATAAAGGCAGTACTTGGTACCGAGTACAGGTAGGCCCATTTTATTCTCGAAGTAAAATGAATGGAGCTATGGATAAGCTCGTCGCCATTAATATTCAGCCCTTGGTTCGACAGAGTAAAAGATAACGCCCTAATACATACACGGCGAACTTTATCTCCCCTCCCTTGATTTTGCATTTGAAGACTCCATATATCTCCTCATTAAGTAAAAAATTACTCAATTTGGAGTTTTGGATGACCACCATCTTATCAGTACGTCGCGACGGAGAGGTTTCCCTTGGGGGAGACGGACAGGTTTCTCTGGGCAACACCATAATGAAAGGCAATGCACGAAAAGTAAGACGCCTTTATCACGGTAAAGTAATCGCTGGCTTTGCAGGCGGAACAGCCGATGCATTCACTCTTTTTGAGCGTTTTGAAGCTCAACTTGAAAAACACCAGGGACACTTAGTTAGGGCTGCAGTTGAATTAGCAAAAGACTGGCGTACAGATAGAGCCTTACGAAAGCTTGAAGCACTACTTGCTGTGGCAGACAAAGAAACCTCATTAATTATCACTGGTAATGGTGATGTTATTGAACCGGAGAATAACTTGATTGCTATAGGCTCTGGTGGCCCTTATGCTCAAGCATCGGCTACCGCATTATTAGAAAACACCACATTAAGCGCTCGTGAGATTGTAGAAAAAGGCTTGGATATTGCTGCTGACATTTGCATATACACCAACCACAACCGCACGATTGAAGAATTAAGCAACAATGATTCTTAAGCTAAATACGACTCTTAAAAACATAACAACCGGTAACGAACAATGCCCGTAATGACACCCAGAGAAATAGTTCACGAATTAGATAAACACATTATTGGTCAAGATGAAGCCAAACGCGCTGTCGCTATTGCTTTACGAAACCGCTGGAGACGCATGCAACTAAGCGAAAGCATGCGAGAAGAAATAACACCTAAAAATATTTTAATGATTGGCCCAACAGGTGTTGGTAAAACTGAAATAGCCCGAAGACTAGCAAAACTGGCTGACGCCCCATTTATTAAAGTGGAAGCAACCAAGTTCACTGAAGTAGGCTATGTAGGCCGCGATGTAGAATCTATTATTCGCGACCTTATGGACATGGCCATGAAGATGCTTCGAGAAAAGGAGGTGGAGCAGGTTTCTCACAAGGCAATGGATGCAGCTGAAGACCGAATTCTTGATGCACTCCTCCCTCCGGCTCGAAGCGCAGGAGAAGACGAAAGCGAAGGCGAACAGCAAGAATCATCAACCCGACAAGTTTTCCGAAAGAAACTAAGAGAAGGTGACCTTGATGATAAAGAAATCGAAATCGATGTGAAAGCCACTCCAGTGGGTGTAGAAATTATGGCTCCCCCTGGCATGGAAGAAATGACAAGCCAGCTGCAAAGCATGTTCTCCAATATGTCGGGTGACAAAAAGAAAACCAAAAGAATGAAAGTTTCTGATGCTTTCAAAAAAATTAAAGAGGAAGAGGCAGCCAGGTTCGTTAACGAAGATAAAATCAAGCAAGATGCATTGCACATCGTTGAGCAAAATGGCATCGTATTTATTGATGAGATCGACAAGGTTGCAAAACGAGGGGAAAGCTCAGGAACAGATGTTTCAAGAGAAGGCGTTCAGCGTGACTTACTTCCTTTAATTGAAGGCTGCACTATTAGCACGAAGTACGGCATGATCAAAACAGATCACATTCTATTTATAGCTTCAGGTGCATTCCACTTATCAAAGCCATCAGACCTCATCCCAGAGCTTCAAGGCCGGCTCCCTATCAGAGTTGAACTGAAAGCACTGTCACCAGACGACTTTAAACGTATTCTGGTAGAGCCTGACGCATCACTAACCGAACAATATGAAGCATTATTAGCAACAGAAGGTGTGGCGCTTAAATTTACTGATGAAGCCCTTAGCCGAATTGCTGAGATCGCCTGGAAGGTAAATGAAAATACTGAAAATATTGGTGCAAGAAGACTTCATACTGTATTAGAGAGACTGCTCGAAAGCATTTCTTTTGGCGCTGGAGACTCAATTACCGACAGCCTTGAGATTACAGCTAACTATGTGAATGAACAGTTGAACGAGTTATCTGAAGATGAAGATTTAAGTCGCTTTATTCTTTAGTCTAAATCTATTGTAGGTTGGGCGGCGTACCTTAGCGCCAACCTACAATACCCTCTTTATTAGGTAAAATATGCCCGCAACTCCCCGCCCAACCCAAATAAAACTACAAACCCAGTCCCGGTGCCTCGAACTTTGCTATTCAGATAATGAAAAATACCCACTGAGTTACGAATTTCTACGTGTACTGTCGCCATCAGCTGAAGTGCGCGGCCATGGAAAGCCAATACTTCAAACAGGTAAGAAAGATGTTATTATCACCAATTTAGAACCCGCCGGTAATTACGCACTAAAAATCATCTACAATGACGGGCATGATTCGGGGCTTTATACTTGGGAGTATCTATATGATTTATGCTGTAATCAGAATAAATATTGGGAAGACTACTTGCTGCAACTAGAAGCAGCAAGTGCCAGTAGGTAAACCTAAGGAGTGCTATAAAATATGTTTCGCGCTCTGTAGCAGGTCAGCTACATTTTCCAGACCTCCACTCAGCTTACGACTAAGAAATCCACTCTCAGCAGTCCTCTCTTTCGCCACATAGAGGGGCAACATTTCGCCATACAAGCTGGTACTAATAGTGCGCTGGTCATCTTCAAGAATATCTTTTCTTAAAGTAACGCCAAAGGGCTTAAGCTTTTCTTCTAACTCGCCAGCCCTAGACCTCAAGTCTTTTCGGGTCATCTGGTAAGCATGCTCACAAACCATTCTTCTCGCCTGAAAACTAAATACGTTTGAAAAAAACAGCTTTGCGTCATCACGAGTAGGTTCAAACGTAAGAATTTCAGCATTAGGGTACTCCCGCTCATACATCGCCATACCTGAACGCATACGTGAATACACCATGGTTCGATGAGTTTGAGCAAGAATATTAGGCATTCCAGAATTTGTTAGAGATCCGGGTTTCATTGTACCCGCCTTTACCGCAGCACTTACATCAATAGGCACAACAGGGTTGATTGCTAACACAAGATCAGCACCATCCTCAAGCGCTACAGAGGCATGCATCCCCTTACGCAGGGTGCCATCCATATAATAGCGACCATCAATCTCAACAGGACAATATAAGCCTGGCGAGGCAACGCTTGCCTGAACCGCTCTTGATATGGGTACATGGTCAAAACCTGGCGCACCAAACCTTACCGACTCACCACTTTCAATATCTGCAGCCACCAGATACAAACGTCGACTCAACTGCCTGAAATCATTTGTTCTTCCCAGCATACTGTAAGAGCGATGCAGATACTCGTGCAAGCCCTCATTATCAAATATGCCTGCAGGCAGCGCTTGAGCTAAAATAGTCATGGCTTCCAGAAAGTTCTGATCATGAGGATTGTTTACAAATCTAGCACAAGCTTCGACCAATAAACCAGGTACAGATAAGGCTCTTTTTAAATACTCTCGAACCGCAGGGCGGTAGAAAAACTCAGGATGAAACGGATGCACTTCTGCTTCATTCTTAACAAAAATCCGACACATTTGCGCGGACGTCATTTGGTTTGCTAAATTTGCTGCAACAAAAGCACCTGAACTAACACCAACATAGACATAAAGATCATTTAGATCTAAACCTTCTAATGACTCATCCAGGGCGCGAAGCGCGCCAATCTCATAGATTCCACCCAAAGGGCCTCCACCACCAAGGGCAAGTCCAATTTTTGGTTTTATCGATTTGGTTGACTTATTAGCCGCCATTCACGCTCCCGCATTAACTCTTAACAACAAATACTGACTCAAACACTTATGCCGTAGCTCGTTCCCTGACAGTAACTCATCCTTTTTACTTATGACTTACAGTAACAAGTGAAATTAGAATATTCATACTAAACAATTTGTACCTAAACTTATGCGACCCCCCCCACAACTCGTCCAGGTCGCATGTAACGGCCAAAGCCGGCCTCTTGCAAAGCCAGATCCAGCGTACTTTTTACAACATGAGGTGAATCAAGGCATAGCACCTTATCAAGTAACTGCTTTGCCCATGTTAAATCAATATTTCGAATAACCGATTTAACTCTTGGCAAGTTCGAAGCATTCATCGATAACGCTTCATATCCCATTGCCATTAACAACACAGCTCCCGCAGGATCGCCTGCCAATTCACCACAAATACTGAGCTGCGTACCTACCTTTTTTGCATCCCTTGCGATTTTAGCCAAAGCTTGCAAAACGGCGGGGTGGAAAGAATGGTAAAGGCCTGCTACCCGGGGATTATTTCTATCAACAGCCAAAAGGTATTGTGTCAGGTCATTCGACCCAACAGATAAGAAATCAACCCGCTCGGCTAATTCCTTTATTTGGTAAACAGCTCCTGGCACCTCGATCATCACGCCTACTTGAGGCATAGTGACATTAACGCCTTCTTCCCTTACCTCATGATAAACACGGTATATCAGATGAAGCGCCTCTTCTACTTCAGATACATTACAAATCATCGGTAGCATAATCCGAAGATTATCAAGACCTTCGCTAGCTTTAAGCATAGCCCTAACCTGAACAAGAAATATCTCAGGATGATCAAGTGTCACCCTTATTCCACGCCAGCCAAGAAAGGGGTTCTCTTCATTAATAGGAAAATATGATAAGGATTTGTCACCGCCAATATCCAGGGTTCGCATCGTAACAATATTAGGGGCAAAGGCCTCCAACTGCTCCCGATAGCAATCTCGTTGCTCTTGCTCACTAGGAAAGCGCTCGTTAATCATGAAAGGTACTTCAGTTCGATACAAACCAACCCCTTCAGCACCATGACTCAGAGAACGCACAACATCAGTCATTAAGCCTGTATTAACCCAAACTGAAACTCTATGTCCATCTTTTGTTGTACAGGGCTGATTTTTAAGAGCTTCTAACCCTTTAACCAGCTCCTTTTCTTCCTCGACAATGTTACGGTAAATCGCCCGCAACTCCTGAGATGGAGAAGCGTGAATCTGACCATTATAACCATCAACGATCAGCTCGCGACTATCCAGCTGAGATACAGGAATATCAACCAACCCCATAACCGTTGGCAAACCCATAGCTCGAGCCAAAATGGCAACATGGGAGTTACCTGAGCCCCGCACAGAAACCAAACCAATTAGCTTTTCCCTTGGCACCTCCCCCAACATCGTTGGAGTTAGCTCTTCACTAACCAAAATAGTATTATCGGGGTATTCTCGCTCTCCCTGATCAGACTCCTGCAAATAAGCCAACACTCTACGACCAAGATCTTTAATATCTACCGCCCGCTCGCGGAGGTAAGCATCTCCCATCATTTCAAAGTGGCCAGCGTATTCCTTTATAACGTCTCTAAGGGCACCCTGCGCCCAGTTCCCGGCTTTAATCTGACCTAAAACTTCTCCAACAAGCGCGTTATCATCAAGAATACCCAGGTAGACGTCAAAAAGAGCTTGTTCTTCAGGACGAAGCTGAGTAGCAAGCTTCTCACCAACGGCTTGAATGTCTTTTTTGACGCCTGCTACGGCGTCTTTAAAGCGCTGAATTTCAGAGTCAGTGTCTTCGTTTCGCTTATCGGGAACAGCATCCAAGTCTGCAGGAGGGAAGATAACGACACTGTTACCAATGGCAACGCCCGGAGCCCCCGCAACACCTTTAAAATTAATATCTTTAGCAGCCTCACCTGTCAGGCTTAAACCACTAATTACACCTGTAGCCTCACTATGAGCAATAATAGCGGCTAACTGTGCTGATACAGTGACTAAAAAGGCCTCTTCACCTTCATCAAAGAATCGACCGCTAGCCTGCTGCTGAACAACAATGACACCAAGCACATTTCGGTGGTGAATAATGGGCACACCCAAAAAGGAGTGATAACGCTCTTCGCCCGTTTCAGGAAAATAACGGTAACGAGGGTGAGATGGCGCATCCTCAAGATTAATAGGCTCTTCTCTTACGCCAACCAAGCCGACAAGGCCTTCTGAATGACCGAGACTCACCTTGCCAACCGCATCCTGATTGAGGCCTTCAGTCGCCATCAGAAGATAGCGATTAGTCATTGAATCAAATAAGTAAACAGAGCAGACATCAGTGTCCATTGCTGACTGAACTCGTGATACGATAATATCCAGCGCAGCCTGAAGATCTGCGGCTGCATTAACTTCCTGAACTATGCTTCGCAACACACTTAGCATAATCGAATTCTCAGCATTTACTCGCCCTGTCTTTTATGAATAGCTATAAATAGCTTTATTTTAAATTTCGTTTAAATAGTTTAGGAGCAAGTTCCTTCATTGCCCGTCGATAAACTTCTTTTTTAAAAGCCACTACTTGCCCTAGTGGATACCAGTAACTTACCCATTCCCAGCCGTCAAACTCTGGGGCGTTACTTTTTGTCATACAGACCGTCGAATCAGGACTTAGCATCCGTAACAGATACCATTTCTGTTTCTGGCC
>ENA-ORXI01003169-ORXI01003169.1-sediment-metagenome-genome-assembly--contig:-NODE-3169-length-11278-cov-9.766271_pt1 | contig 11278 bp, 11 predicted proteins | sample MGYA00237861_ERZ511468 | MGnify/ENA primary metagenome ERZ511468 (study PRJEB26299, sample SAMN06266213) | sediment metagenome | isolation source: Hudson Canyon methane seep mesocosm | place...
TTAGCATCATAATAGTCATATTGAATAACGATATGACGCCCAAGTAAATCATCAACCATTTCCATATCATTGCAGATGGTTGTTTTGGCAGAGGCTTTCCCTGCTAATGCAAGTTGTGTGGCATGTTGGTGATGTTTAGTAATTGGCATCTCGGCTCTGTAAATGATAGTTCCGCCTTTAGGTGAGACTTTAGTAATCTTAACGCCATTAGCAAATTCAAAAGGTAGATAAGGTTTAGTTCCATCAGAAACATAACTGGCAATATTTTCAGCCGCAAAACCATCAATACTGAAATTGAATATGGAAAGAGCAACTTTCTTAGTCACATAACTGATTACTCCATTGCGCATAGTATTGTAGGTGACTTGAACGAAAGCATTTAAGTACTGCAACGATTCAGGTAAAAGGTTATTAGACTTGATAGCGCTGTTTTGAGTTGTAATGGGCGAGTAATTAGTCATTAAATCTGTTTTACATGAAAGCAATTCATCATCCATCCGATTTGTTTGTGTATTTGCTATAGGGGATGACGGTAAATGATTGAAAACTGAATTAATAATATTCGTTTCGCTAGCAGTTGCTGTACTTAAAGTGGCAGATACAAGTAGAGCAAGCGAATAAGCAATGGTTTTAATTTTCATGATGATATCCTTTGGAGTTCTTGGCACTAGAAAATTTTTCTAGTGTTTGTTAAGAGTAATAGCAGGAGCTATGCCAAAGGAATGGTAGGAATAAAGTAACTATTAAAACAATGGGTTAATGTTATTTGTTTGGCTTCAGTGGAGGGTGGAAATAACAGTGTGTATACGATATATCGTTAATAAACGGAATACTGTTACAAAGTGGTATTTGAACGACGAATACCTAACTTACTCATACGCGAGCGCAGAGTATTAGGATGCATTTCTAAAATAGATGCAGCTCCATCTTCGCCTGAAATTTTCCAGTCAGTCGCTTTTAATACTTTGATGATATGGGTCTTCTCTAATTCACTAAGAGGAACCAGCGTGTCTGAAGTATTAACTTGTTTGTTATTAGCGGGAATGAGTAGTTCTGGAATGACTAGGTTTTTATTAGGCGATAAAATAACAGCGCGTTCGATGATATTTTCTAGTTCACGTACATTACCAGGCCATGGGTAACGCTGTAATTTATCCATGATAGTTTCAGAAATACTGTTAATCTGCTTACCCATTTTATTGGCATATTTATTAACAAAATACTGAACCAGTAGCGAAATATCGTTTTTACGCTCGCGCAATGGAGGAATTGTTAATGGAAACACACTCAGACGATAAAATAGATCTTCTCGAAAATCACCATTTTCAACCATCATTTTAAGGTCTCTATGAGTCGCAGCAATAATGCGTACATCAATTTTAATGGTTTTTGAATCACCTAAGCGTTCAATTTCACCTTCTTGTAATACTCGTAATAACTTCGCTTGAAGTTCTAAGGGTAATTCACCAATCTCATCCAAAAAAATTGTGCCTTTATCCGCGAGTTCGAATCGACCAATACGTCGAGAAGTCGCTCCAGTAAAACTGCCTTTTTCATGGCCAAATAATTCACTCTCAATTAAGTTGCCAGGCAGAGCGGCACAATTGACTTTTACTAAGGTGCGTTCTTTTCGTTGACTTAAATTGTGCAAAGCACGTGCGATCAGTTCTTTCCCTGTACCTGTTTCTCCTTGAATTAATACACTGGTTTCTGTAGGCGCTACTTGTTCAACCTGATATAAGACTGTTTTTAACGGTGCACTTTGGCCTAAAATATCTTCAAAGCTATGGTTTAGATTAACTTGTTCTTGTAGGTAACTATTTTCTGCTTGTAAACGGTTTTTTAATTGTTCAATTTCAGAGAGTGCCAGTTTGAGTTTCTCATTTGCTTTTTTACGTTCGGTAATGTCACTAAAAATAACCACAACACCTTGTAACTTGTTATCTTCCATGATTGGGGTGCTGACAAAATCAACAGGGAAACTGGAACCATCTTGACGCCAAAAAGGCCTGTCGCTGGCCTGGAAACGCTTTTTTCCTTGCATGATATTGTGAATGGGGCAATATTCTTCGTATTGAGGATCATTATTGCCGAAGATATTATGAATCGTTTGATCGGATAATTGTTGATCAGGCCAAGCCAGCATTGTGGCAGCAGCTGGATTAATGAAAGTCACCAAACCTTCACAGTCAAAACCGCAAATACCTTCACCCGCAGCAGACAACACCAGTTCATTATGATGTTGTAAAACAGCGAGTTCAGCTTCAGCGTGTTTTAATTGACTGACATCTTGAAAAACAACAACAGCACCAATGATGATATTATTTTCCCAAATGGGTGTACTGGTATAGTGAACAGGAAAAAAGCTGCCATCTTTACGCCAAAAAACTTCATCAGTGACATGATGAACCTCGCCATCTTGTAGGGCTAGATAAATTGGACATTGCTGCTGCGGATAATGCTCACCGTTGGCTCTGCTATGGTGGTGTTGAGCGTGTATTGATTCACCAATAACATCTTCTTCCGTCCATCCAGTCATTGCAATAGCCGCAGGGTTAACAAAAGTAGCTTTGCCTTTACTGTCTAGGCCATAAATGCCTTCACCAGCAGAGGTTAAGATAAGTTCATATCTACGCAGGATTTGTTCTGATTTAGTCATAAATGATTCAAATGATGTTTTTGGACATAACATAGCAAAAAATCAGCTAAGTTTGAACGTTTATTGATTGAAGTGACTTTCAATATTTGAAAAGTATAGTTATTGATATCGTAAACACTATGAAAACAAAAGTCGAAGCATAGCCGCGAAAGGCTTTAGGTAAAAAAACTAGCCGTTTTGGATATTAGTGCAACAGGCGGTGCACCAAATGCCAATTCTTTATAGGCACCAGCACCTGCCAAATTTAGTATTTCGTTCATATATCCTGCGCTTCGAATAAAAGGTCCCATCATCTTTTGGCTGATTGTGTCAGTAACTACAGATGATTTACGAACTTGGTCTAAAGCAGTTTTTAATGACTTACTATCGCCTGCCCAGAGAGATTGAAATAGAATCACTCCCTTATTATTAATTAAATGTACAGAGTTCGGTTTGCTATCTAACAAATGATGTAATGTTCCACTAATATCATCAATAACGATGGAGAAATTTGGATTGTATTTATGCACTAAATCATTTGCGTGGGTGATTTTTTGGTTTAGTTTCTGTGGTTGAGGATATGTTTTTCCAGGATGTGCTTCGCGTACATAGAGAAGCGTAAATGAGATGTCTTTGCCAAACTCCTTTTCTAATGCATTAAGAGTTGGCAAGCTACTCTACTACAAATGAGTTAAAGGTAAACCAGGTTTCTCAACCGCTTTACGCAAGACAAAGCTTGATTGAACACCACTCACGCCCTCAATCCTTGTTAGTTTTCCCAATAAAAATGCTTGGTAAGCATCCATATCAGGTACGATTATTTTTAATAAATAATCTGCTGATTGCCCTGTGATTAAATAACACTCAAGGACTTCAGGCCAATCGTTAATATGAGATTCAAAGTTTTCAAAGCGATCAGGTGTGTGTTTATCCATGCTCACTTGTACCATTGCGATCAGTTTTAATCCTAGTTTAGACTGGTTTAATAAAGTGACATGTTTGTTGATATACCCATCATCCTCTAATTGTTTCACTCGTCTTGAACATGGAGAGGGTGAAAGACCTATTTTATCTGCTAATTCTAGATTTGAAATACGGGCATTATGCTGCAATTCATTTAGGATGCGTTTATCTGTTCGGTCAAGCTTCATGGGTAATAAAGTAGCTATTGTTAGATAATTAGAAGTATTGGCATTAATGTATAAAATTAATATTTAACTTAGTGAATTATGCTAACTTTATTCTAAAAGTAAAGTTATTAGCAATCATTCTCTCATAAAAACTTCTTATACTATCACCTCCTTAAACAATTCTTTTGAGAGAGAATTAAAGTCATGAACATTAGCTCAACATCATCTTTCGATCATAATAAATATCAAGCTTTTCAGGCTATCGGTATGCAACAAAGACAATGGCCAAATCATCGTATCGAACAAGCACCTCGCTGGTGTAGTGAAGATTTACGTGATGGTAATCAGGCATTGATAAACCCATTATCCATCGAGCAAAAAATGACGTTTTTTAAGCTATTGGTGAGACTTGGTTTTAAAGAAATTGTCGTTGGATTTCCATCCGCCTCACAAACGGACTTTGATTTTGTACGATTATTAATTGAGCGAGTAGTGATCCCTGAAGACGTGACTATTTCAGTATTGACTCCAGCACGCGAAGCATTCATAGAGCGTAGCTTTGCAGCATTGAAAGGTGCAAATCAGGCTATAGTACATTTATATAATTCAACCTCAAAAACTCAGCGAGAAAAAGTATTTAATATGGATAAAAGTGCAGTGATTTCATTAGCGGTTAATGCAGCTAAAACAATGAATCACTGTGCGAATAAACAAGCAGATACAGAGTGGTGTTTTGAATATACGCCAGAAAGCTTTACCGCGACAGAGCCCGAATTTGCAGTAGAGATATGTAATGCAGTGGCTGACATTTGGCAACCAACAGCTGAATACCCTGTTATTTTTAATTTACCTTCTACAGTAGAAAATACTACACCTAATATTTATGCGGATCGCATTGAATGGTTTAGTACACACATTAATAATAGAGAGAATATTATTCTAAGCGTACATACACATAATGATAGAGGTACTGCTGTCGCATCAGCTGAATTAGCATTATTGGCAGGAGCACAGCGAGTAGAAGGGACCTTGCTAGGAAATGGCGAACGCACTGGTAATGCAGATTTATTGGTAATGGCGATGAATTTATATAGTCAAGGCATAGACCCAAAACTGGATTTTTCTAAAATGGAGTCAGTGGTTGAAACTGTGAGTCATTTAAATCAAATCAATCTACATCCACGGCATCCTTATGCGGGTGATTTAGTTTTTACCGCATTTTCAGGTAGTCATCAGGATGCGATTAAAAAGTGCTTACGCTATCAAAAGTCTGAAGAAATATGGGATGTTGCTTATTTACCTATAGATCCAGTCGATATTGGACGGAATTATCAAGAAGTCGTGAGAATAAATAGTCAATCAGGAAAAGGTGGAGTGACTTATATTGTAGAACAAGAACTTGGTTTGCAATTGCCCCGCTGGTTACAAAGTGAATTCAGTCAAGTGATACAAAGTCTAGCTGAAGAAACAAGTCAGGAAATATCATCAGTTGAGCTTCTTGAGTTGTTTCAGAATAAATATCTACAAGCTACGGGTAATTTTCAGCTATTGAATTTCAGTATTGAGCATGAGCAACAGGATCGGTTACATGCATGCATTAAGACGCCAACAGATGAAATTAGTATAAAGGGTACTGGAGAAGGTGCCATAACAGCATTTGTCGATGGGCTGAAAAAACATTTTGCTCGAAAGATCGAAATTGTTCACTATGATGAACATGCTTTAACAACGGGAACTGAGTCAGAAGCTGTTTGCTATATACAACTAAATTATAACGGTGTGTTAAAAACTGGAGTTGCTTGCCATAAAGATATTGTCAGTGCATCTTTAAATGCTGTCTTAAAAGGTATTTCAGTTTGATAAGCAATTAAATTTATTTATTATTAACTTTTTTTTATTAATGGAGGTGTGTAACGAGAAGAAAGAAAAAATGGTACGTTCTAGTAGCGAGTTTAGTGACTTGTATAAGCAATACTGTTCAACCAACCAGCTTATAGCTGGTGGTTGTAGCGTTTGTGTTAAAGTACCAATGATTACTACAAGTGAAGTGAATAGCTTTAGGATAATTGGGATGTATTCTAATAAATAGGTTTTTGGACAGATGTACTGGTAATGGTTTTGAGAACAGCCCAGCTAACGTTTCTCCCTGGGGACGCCACACTTAGGCTGTCATCCACTGCAATATGGTAGTGGATGCAGCATTCTAGTGTTAATGGATCTAAAGTTATTTTATCTACAAGTGATCCAATCAGTTCTTTAAGTTTTGATTTTTCTTTCCCCTGTATATCCTCTGCAAGACCATCAATAATAAAACACATTTGATCCTCTGTAAGATTTTTTAGAGAATTATTTGAAGAATATTCAGTCTCTAGTCTAGTAATTTCATTCGCTGTTGATTCCCTAGATGTTTCCAGTTCTTCAATTTTTCGTAATGCAGGTTCAGGGTTGGTAAGTTTTAATACTACATCCATTGTCTTCGATATATCTTTGTCCAATTGGGCTAACTTTTTACGAAGACTTTTTGTAGGGTTTTCTTTGATCGAGTTTTTATTCGCTTCTTTCAATAGTTGAGTAATAAATTGTTGCGATTTCATATCACATATTAATTTATCGGTAATAGCTTGATCAACTAGATTGGACGATAGCTGCCTTCCTTTTTGGTTACGTTCTTTATTTGCTTTTAGGCGATAGGCCTTTTGTTGCTGTCCTTCCCATTTTCTGCCATCAGGAGAGACAAGAACACTTGTGAGCAAGTATTTAGATAAGCCTCGTTTAGCCGCAGAAACTGATTGACCTATGCTGCTATTTTTTAAAGTATTTAAAATAATATCAGCATCTTGTTCTGTTATTAAAGCGGGATGTGTGTTTTTTGTTATCATCCAATCTTTACGTGGCTTTTTCTGTGCTCCTCCTTTATATTTGCCTTCAATAGTTTCGTTGCGGACATTCCAGACAGTATGGCCCGCATAAGTTAATGCATTCCACTCAATCCCGACCGCTGTACTTGATGGCCATTTGATATTTAAGTCTGTTAGTGATTTTGCGCGAGGTACACCATTTGCTCTTTGTTTGAGATAAGCACTAACAAGCGAAGCATCGTCAGATTTTTCTAGAATAGATTTTGTTACAGCAACACCTTCGCGAATAGCCCCCGTCTCAATAGATTTCAATTTGTAACCTTTGGGAGCAGCTCCGCCAGCCCGAAAACCTTGGTTGATATTTTCAGCCATGCCCGCCAGCCCTTTTTCTTTCGACATTAGGCTATGAACTTCATCCATTGCTTCAAAAACTGACTCTAAAAGTACTTTTGCTATTGGGTCAACTTCTGGAAATTTAGAGAAAATAATTTCGACGCCTTTTTTGTTACACTCATGTTTAAATATTTGTGCAGCATAACGACGCCTTGAAAGCCGTGAAGTGTCGGTCATTAGAATGGTATTCCAATTCCTATCTTTTGATTTTAACGCTGAAACCATTAATTGAAAACTGGGTCTGTTCTCGTTTTTTGCACTTTCTACAGCATCAATATACTCATCAATGATGGTAATCTGATTTGTGGCTGCTAATTTGTGTAACTCACGTCTTTGGCTGTCAATACTAACATCAGACCTGTCTTTACTTGATCTAAGATAAAGAACTGCTTTTTTCATTACCACACCTCAGTTTTAGATTGATTTAAATAGAAAGGAAGTATTTTTTCTCGTAATGGAATTAACAGTACGATCTGAAATGGCTTTTGGATAGAGAAGAGCTAAAAAATTACTATTCGAAAAATGTGCAGCGGAAAGGCATAAATTGAAAGCTGTCAACGAGTTGACAGCTTTGCAAGATTTTGTGATTAGTTTATGTGTAACGAGGATAATGCTTAAAATAGTATTCCATTTCCTATATATGAAGCATATATCTTGAAAATCTATTTGAAATGGGATTGTTCTATTTCTTGTTAGTTGAAGATATTCATTAACTATTTGAAATTCATGTGCAATAGCTAATTCTTTTAATTTTATACGTTGATCATTAATCTCACTCGCTTGATTTTTACGAGAGACTGCGTTCGGTACCACCTTTTTCATTTATTACCTCGGGTTTAATTAGTTTATATAAATTTGCCGCTTTTAGAGCAGAGGGTTCGCCTTTAGAGGCAATCATTTTTATTTTTGTGTTTTTCATAAAATAGTATTTATCTGTTAATCGATAAATACTATTTTTCCATTAAAACGCTTTATAGTTAATAGTTAAATAATAAAAAAGTCAAGTTAAAACAATGGCTTGGTGCTGTTTTAGCACCGTTTTAGCACTAATTCAGTGCTAAAATGGTGCTAAAACAGCACTAGAGAAACCATGCTAAAAAATTTATTTTATATAAATGGAATTTGGGATGGTTGGCAGTAATACTGACGTTAGAGATAGTTCTAATTGAAGAAAAGATTAGAAAAAAGAAGAGAATGACAAAAAAGTAAAAAATATTTCATAAAATGCCGATTTTTTATCAAAATTCTTTCAAAATTAGTCAAGTCATGTGTCAATCAGTGATGAGATGTTTCAATATTTGAAAAAATCAAAATAGATGTGTTCTCTTAATAAGCGAGATATTATATGGCTTAAAAAGCGAAATATAATACAATGTTGCACCCAGTTTATTATTGATAGAAATTATGGCTACACCCCATGAAAAAATAGCAGAATCACTAGATGCCCTAAAAGCGCTTCAAAATGAGGGGCGTGTGTCTATAAGATCTTTTGATCTATCTAGAACACATAAAGAGAGATTACAGAAAAATGGTTTTATACAGAAAGTAATAAAAGACTGGTATATACCTGCAAATCCAGCAGATAAAATTAGTGATAGCACTATCTGGTATACCTCATTTTGGCCGTTTTGCTCACAATACTTAGATTATCGATTTAATAAGAACTTGTGTGTATCACCTGAACAATCGATTTTACTCCATGCTGGTAATTTGACTATTCCTCAGCAACTGTTAGTTAGAGCAGAAAAAACTAGAAATAATCCGTTGAAACGTCAATTCTTGATGTTCGTCTCCATGTTCCGAAGCCTAAAGACATAACAATCATTGCAGGAATGCGATGTTATTCAATAGAAGCTGCTCTAATCTATTGTTCACCTAAAAGTTATATTCAATACCCAATCGATATGAGAGTTGCATTATCGATAGCCGACTCGTCACTCATATTAGAAAAACTATTAGATGGTGGGCATAGTGTTGTGGCGGGAAGATTAGCAGTGGCTTTTAAAAATATTGGTAGAAATGATGTTTCAAAAGAAATTGTTGATGTAATGACAATGGTGGGATACAGAGTTAAAGAGAAGGACTGTTTTAAAAAAACAAGTTCTGCCACTTTTCCAAAAATTGAAAAGTCTCCTTATGTCAATCGATTGAAATTCATGTGGCAAGAAATGCGTCAGGATGTATTAGACGTTTTTCCTGAAGTGCCAAAGATCCCCGAAAATAAAGACTTATATTTGAAAGAACTTGATGATATTTATGTTGCCGATGCTTATCACTCCCTTTCAATAGAAGGTTACCAAGTGAGTCGTAATTTAATTGAAAAAGCTAGATCTGAAAACTGGAACCCAGAAGACAAATCTCAAGGGAATGAAATGGCTGTAAAAGGGTATTTCAAATCATTTAACAATGTAACACGGAGTATTGAGTTAATACTTAACGGCGAAAATGCAGGGGTAAATGTAAGAAATCACCATAAACAATGGTATAGCGAATTATTTAGTTCAAGCATTGAAGCGGGTATTTTAAAACAAATTGACATGACTGCTTATCGTGATGGTCGAGTTTTTATACGTGGCTCAAAACATACTGCTCCTGATAAAGAAGCGGTGAAAGATATGATGCCTGCTTTATTTGAATTATTAGAAGAAGAAACAGAAGCTTCTGTACGAGCTGTACTGGGACATTTTATGTTTGTGTTCACGCATCCTTATATGGATGGCAATGGAAGAATTGGACGATTCTTAATGAATGCAATGCTTGCATCGGGCGGATATCCATGGGCAGTAATTTCTGTGAACGGTTGAGTAAATCCGCGTAAATATGGCGAACTTCATTTTTAGGGATTGTTATTTTTACTACTTTATGCATTACAAGCTACAAATGCCTGACATGCTCATAGTGACTAACAATTGATATGACTTTGTGAGGGGCAAGGAGGAGTTTCATGCTCTTAGGAGAAGCTCCTTGACCCTCACAAAGTCATATCTACAATTATCGCTATGAGTTTGGCAGGCAACCCCTCGAATTATATTCGCCACTTTTAAGCGGATTTGCTCCACCGTCAACAAGTACAGATATATAAAGAATGGACTTGTGTACACAGTAATTTTAACTTATCAGACGTTTAAAAGTTCAGTAACTGACAACGTACTAAATTATAGTTAATTGGATAAATGAAAAATGAAATATACCTTAAAAATTGCATCTTTAATCTTTGTTTCTTTATTGCTAACTGCTTGCAGTGAGCCAAAACTCGATGGATCTTCAGATGAAGCCATGAAAAAGTCAGTGGAAGTAATTATGGAAAATTTACCAGAGGAAAAGAAATCGGAATTTAAGAAAACATTAACTGGAATTTATATGTTAGCTGCATTTGCAAATAACGGTGAGAAGTCAAAAGAGGAATTTCAAGCTGCGATGGCAGCTAAATTAGATGGCAAAACTGCTGATGATGTATTTGCTATGGCAAAAGAAATAAAAGATAAAACTGATACAATAGATACAATAGATACAATAGATACAATAGGTGTTCATGAAAATACTGCATGTGATGATCAACAGGTTTATTTAGCAGTAATGCAAAGTGCACAAAAACATTTGCCGGCCCCTTATTCTGACTGGACTGTAAAAGGCTCTATTGGGACGACATCTCTAGGAGAAGGAAAATGTAAAATGAGAGTGTTTTTTGTTGGAGCCCCTCAAGGGCAGCCTGACGTTGATCTGTATTATGATGTTAATGTACCTTTGACTCAATTACGAGTTACTGTAGATTCGGTTGATACAGGGTCATTCCAACAAAAATGTACTTCTATAAAATTTGAACAAGGACATATATCTAGTGAAATCAGTGATAGCGTCACTCCTGAAGAATCCAAATGTTACAGCCTTGATGTTGGTATAGGTCAGACAGTTGAGTTGCATCTTGTCTCAAAATTTAAAAATACTGTTTTTTCAATTGAAGATGTTGTAGATGCTCAAGATAAACTAACTTTTGTTACAAAAAGAAAAAACTATACAATCGATGTATTTCAAATGATGCGTTCAGCTAATGACGATGATTATACATTGCTTGTTGTTATAAGATGATTTAAAAATCAAGCTCAAGGATGAGTTTTTTTTGTCGTTTTATCTAAAAAAATCAAGCGTAATTTCTCTCGGTTACGTATAGAAGCTATGCACTTATTTATACGAATTCAGGCTAAACCAATGTGAATTAGTTTTCATTGGTTTCAATATACACTTATATTTTGGATTAGTTT
>ENA-ORXI01003170-ORXI01003170.1-sediment-metagenome-genome-assembly--contig:-NODE-3170-length-11278-cov-2.867065_pt1 | contig 11278 bp, 6 predicted proteins | sample MGYA00237861_ERZ511468 | MGnify/ENA primary metagenome ERZ511468 (study PRJEB26299, sample SAMN06266213) | sediment metagenome | isolation source: Hudson Canyon methane seep mesocosm | place: USA:Hudson...
ACGCTGATAAAAGTGGTCAGTTAGCCGTATTTGTTCCCAACTATTATCGAGGAGCATATTATCAATGTCCTGAGCAAGCCGGGCGTTCAAGCCAATTATTTAATACCGGTACCCTTGCTTGGTTATATCGATGTCTTGTCGAAGAGCTGTGTGGATTTAAAGGTGGCAATGGTGTTCTACATGTTGCACCAAAGCTCCCCAGTTGTTTGAATAAAATTTCAGGACAACGATTGTTTCGTGGTGCAAGCCTTAATTTTAATATTGAAAAATCAGCAAATGTTATTGGTATTAAAACCTACTTAGATGATGAATTTGTTGATGACAATCAGTTAAAAAACTTAGTTGCTAAGCAAACTTATCAAGTTAGCGTGTTGGTGCCAGAGAATGATTAAACTGCTAAGTAAAAATCAACAGCTTGCTCTTGCACTCAGGCTTTTTATTGTCATGGGGGTGAGTGGCTCAGGTAAAACAGCTGTCGGTAGAAAGCTCGCAAAGGGTTTAAATAAACAAGCTGATTTTGAATTTCTTGACGCCGATGATTTTCATTCGCCGCAAGCGAAAGAACGCATGGCAGCTAATTTACCACTTGATGATACGATGAGGAAACCTTGGGTAGCCGCCATAATGAGCAAGCTTGTAGAGTTAAACACACAGCAGAAAAATGTGGTGTTAGCTTTCTCAGGACTAAAACTTCAGCATCGAAAGTGTTTTAGAACCTTAAATTTTCATTGTCATTATTATTATCTATCTGCTGATATGGCTATTATTGAATCACGTCTGCTTGCCCGTAAAAACCATTTCTTCAGTAGTAAATTACTGACAAGTCAATTTTTAGCAATGCAAGAAATTGATAATAACGAGAAAGATATTACCAAGATTGATGTTAGTTGTTCATTCGCGCAAGTATATAACCGAATTTTTACCCTTGCTCAGCTAGAGCTAACCAAGGAATTACCATGAAAAACAACATGATTTTGCTATGTGCATTTATTCTGTTTAGTGCATTAGTTAATACTAGTGCTGTTGCACGTGAAGGTTTAAATAACTTAACAGCCCATAAAGTGCAAGCGCAAATCAATATAGACGGTATTGCTGATGAAGCAAGTTGGCAGTTAGCCGGCTGGCAACCGATAGATAAGTTGATTTTAGGCATTATGCCCAGCAAGGAAGATTTTAATGGGCGATTTAAAATAATGTGGGATGAACAACAGTTGTTTTTACTAGTGGAAATTACCGATGATATTTTATTCGATCAACATGCAGATCCTCGTTATTTATATTGGGATGATGATTGTTTAGAAATTTTTCTTGATGAAGATGCATCGGGTGGTAATCATCAGTTTAATTATAATGCCTTTGCTTACCATGTAGCACTTGATAATCAGGTTGTTGATATCGGTGAAAAGCAAACTGATGGCACTGATAGTTTTGTTTTGTTAAATGAGCATGTCAATAGTTCATGGCGACGTAGTGAAAAGTCACCTAATAAAATTATCTGGGAACTGGCTGTTCAGGTTTATGACGATAGTTTTAATATCCAAATGCCCATGCAAAAGGAGAAACCACAACCAGTAAAATTATCCTTGGGTAAAAAACTCGGCTTTATGTTGGCTTATTGTGATAATGATGGCAGTAAAGAGCGTGAACATTTTATTGGCTCGGTAGATATTAAAGCAGTAAATGGCAATAAGAATTTAGGTTATATAACTGCTGACGTTTTCCAGCAGTTGGTGTTAATTCAATAGTTTATTTATCTTTCTTTAATACTTGTATGTTGGACAATTTTTCAAAAAACATAAGTTAGCGCATAAATATCAAAATCCTTAAATAACAACTTGTTATGAAGAGAACGATAGTTCAAATACCGGAATTGATAAAGTTGAACGTTCAAATTTGAGCTATTTTGCGAATATAGACGAACCCCGAAAATGTAATTGCTAATGTGAGATAGCTAGAAAATAGCATTTACTAATATAAAAATATTCAGCCTTTTCTTATGTAAGACATAAGTTATGAATTAGGTGGAAATATTAAAGGGGATAGATACATGAAGCAAAATTCAAAATCACAAACTCAAATTCATAAGAGTGCCTTTAAGTATTCTTTGATCGCATCAGCGATTATTGGGCTAAGTTCGGTCTCTGCTTATGCAGCAGAAGATGCAGAAAAAAAAGACAAGGCAGAAGAAGAAGTTGAGGTTATTGAAGTTACCGGACAGCGTGGCAACTTAATTTCTGCACAGAATATGAAAATGGAAGCAGATACCGTAATGGATGCCATTTCTGCAGCTGACATGGGATCGTTGCCTGATCGCAGTGTTTTAGAAGCCATTTCAAGATTGCCAGGTGTAGCTATAGAGCGCTTTGCTGCAGCGGATGATCCTGATCACTTTGGCGTTGAAGGCGGTGGTGTTGTTGTTCGTGGTTTAACCCATGTGCGCAGTGAATTTAATGGCCGTGATACCTTTTCTGCCGATTCAGGTAGAGGTTTGAGTTTTGAAGATGTATCACCTGAGCTCATGGGTTCGGTTGAAGTTTTCAAAAACCAAACCGCCGATATGATTGAAGGCGGCATTGCTGGCACGGTTAACCTAAATACTCGTAAAGCGTTTGATTCTGACGGCCGTGTATTTGCATTCTCAGCAGATGCCACTTATACCGATTTGCGTGAGGAAACAGCGCCAACTTTTTCAGCATTGTATAGCGACATATGGAAAACTGATTCTGGTCGTTTTGGCTTCTTGGCCAACTTCTCACATTCAGAAATCAAAGTTGAATCAAACAGTGTACAAGCGGGCCTTTATGAAATGCAAGATTGGGATAACAGTAAGTTTGTCCCACAATCTACTCGTTTAAGCAAAAAACAAGATGATAAAGAACGGGATGGTTTTGCTACTTCATTGCAATGGGAAAACACCGACAAAACCATAGTGTTAACGGGTGAATACATTCGTTCGCAAGCAAATCTGGCGTGGAGTGAAAACGTCATGGAAATGGATGACGGCGACTCAAAGCGTAACATGTTACCAGTTGCTGGTACAGAGTTTGAATTTGATGAAAATGGCGTCTTTGAAAATGGAATTATTACTTCAGAAGCTGGCTGGCGGGGCGATGGCTCCCCACAACGATACGGTATGCAACACACCATGCAAACCCGCATCCGTGAAGAAGAGTCTATAGTAAACGACTACAGCTTCAATGCTAAATTCACACCAAACGATTCTTTGGCCATTAACTTTGATCTCCAGTATGTTGATTCAACCATGGAAATTGAAGATGTTTCGGTTATGGGGGCTACTCGTGCCGTTGTTGGCATGGACTTGCGTGGTAGTGGTGTACCAAACATCACTTTATATCATCCAGGTTACGATGGACAAGCTGACTATATACCAGGCACGCCATTTACTGACCCAGGTGCTACCTTTTGGCGTAGTGCCATGGATCATGTTTCAGATAACGAAGGCGAAGAACTGTCTACTCGTTTAGATGCTGAATACACCTTTGATGAAAGCATGGTTAAGTCGGTTGAGTTTGGCGTTCGATATTCAGATCGTGACCAGACTACCAAACAATCTACTTATAACTGGGGTGTACTTTCTGAGGCATGGGCGGGCGGAAATAACTGGTTCGAAGATACCGATGTTCCATATGACACAGTAAGTTTTAATAATTATGCCCGTGGTGGCGTGCTGAGCTCGGAAGGTGGTAATACTTTCTTATTCCCATCGCTAGCGATGGTACAAGACTATGCAGGATTAAACGATGCGTTAGCTGGTGCTAAAGCGGTTGATTGGGGCTGGAATCCATTGGCAGACCGTGGAGATGCGACCGGACATTTTATTGGTAATGAGATCAATGAAACCAAAGAAACGAGTACTGCACTGTATGCGAAACTAAATTTTGAAGGCGATTTTTCTGGCATGGACTACAGCGGTAACATCGGCTTTAGATACGTGAAGCTGGAAAATGATACCAAAGGGTTTATTACTTATCCAGATGACCTTCCTGATTCTGATGATCTTGAAGATATTAAGCACGTGCTTGATGCTGAACAGGCAGCTTTTGGTAATGGTGCTTCCGAGGCACTAGTTGCTTCAAGTGACTATTCAAATGTACTGCCTAGCGTTAACTTCAAGCTAAACCTAACTGATGAGTTATTGCTGCGCTTTGGCTTCTCTGAAGCAATAGCTTTACCATCATTGGGGAATCTAAGGAACTACGTTGGCATTGGTGGTAAAGACATGCAGATTACCTTTGATCCTGATGTTCCCGTGGGAGAAGAGCCTATCCCTGTCTATGCCGCGTGGGATCGTTATACGGCAAGTTCAGGAAATCCATATTTAAAACCGATGGAATCATATAATTATGATTTATCTTTAGAGTGGTATTTCTCGGAAGCTGGTTCATTAACTACCGCTTTATTTTATAAGGATTTAAGCAACTACTTTATTAATGGCGTATCGTTCAGAGATTACACCAATAACGGTGTTACTCAAGAAGTACAAGTATCAGGCGCAACAAACGGTGAAGAAGGTTCTATTAGTGGTTTTGAAATCGCTTATCAACAGTTTTTCGATATGCTTCCAGGCGCTTGGGGCGGGTTAGGTGTTCAGCTTAACTATACCCATATTAATGAAGAAGGTTCACCAAACTCAGGTTTAAGTGATTCGCATGCCGACTCTGATGGTGCAGGTGATATCGCCTTTGAAAATCTGCCACTTGAAGGGCTTTCAGAGCAAAATGCCAATGCGGCGTTGCTTTATGAGAAGTTCGGCTTCTCGGCTCGTATTGCCTACAACTGGCGCTCTGATTATTTGTTAACCACTCGTGATGTAATCACTAAGTTACCAATTTATAACGAAGCAAACGGACAGTTGGATGCTTCAGTATTTTGGGATGTTAACGAAAACTGGAAAGTAGGTTTGCAAGGCACCAACTTGAACAACAACGTTACTCAAACGTCAATGCAAATTAACGAAGAAGGTGACAAGGTAACTCGTTCGTGGTTTACCAATGATCGTCGTTATAGCTTAGTGGTACGCGCTACTTTCTAGCACGTTGTCTACATGAGGGGTAACTGTTAGCAATAGCATTGCTCCCTCAATGTTTTTTGGGAAATGATGACATCGACAATTATCAATTCCATCGCCGTTCTTGTTACTGGTAAAAACTGTAATAAGAACGGTAATTTTCTATGGAGGCATCTATGAGTAAAGAAACAGCAAAACAGCAAAAAAAAATCAACAAAATTGTTATTGTTGGTGGCGGCACTGCTGGCTGGATGACGGCAGCGACCTTAGCGAAAGTTTTGGGTAAAAACTATTGTGATATTCGCTTAATTGAATCGGATCAAATTGGTACCGTCTCTGTGGGGGAGGCAACTATTCCACAAATATCCTTGTTTAATAAAATCCTTGGCATAGATGAAAACGATTTTGTTAAAAAAACTAAAGGCAGTTTTAAGTTAGGCATCGAATTTATTGATTGGACAAAAAAGGGTGGTGCTTATATGCATCCTTTTGGCGATCACGGTACCAACATGGATGCTATTCAATTTCATCACTATTGGCTTAAGATGCATCAACAAGGTAAAACGCCAGATCTTGAAGAATACTCCTTATCTGCGGTCGCCGCACGACAAGGTAAATTCATGCGCCCACAGAATATGGGTAACTCTCCTTTATCTCAAATTAATTATGCCTTTCATTTCGATGCTACTTTATATGCTGATTTTTTGCGTGACTATTCAGTGGAGCGGGGTGTAAATAGAACTGAAGGTAAAGTTGTTGATGTATCACTTAGAAACAGTGATGGCTTTATTGATAGCTTGTTATTGGAAAGTGGTGAGCGAGTAGAAGGGGACCTATTTGTTGATTGCACTGGTTTTAAAGCTTTATTGATTGAAGGTGCGATGAAAACAGGCTTTATAGACTGGAGCGACGTTTTACCATGTGATACAGCTGTTGCTATGCCTTGCATGGCTAGAGAAAATGATGTTTTGCATCCTTATACCCAAGCCAAGGCACAAAAAACTGGTTGGATATGGCGCATTCCTCTACAGCATCGAGTGGGTAATGGTTATGTTTACCCGAGTAAATTTCTTAGTGATGAAGATGCGGTAAAAACATTAACAGAGCAAATGGAAGGTGAGCCGATAGGTGAGCCAAATTTCTTACGTTGGAAAACTGGTGTGCGTAAGCAAGGCTGGAATAAAAACTGTATTGCCATTGGCCTTTCTGCAGGTTTTGTAGAGCCACTAGAATCTACCGGTTTACATTTAATTCAATCAGCGATTGCCAAATTTATGGGGCTATTCCCCCATCAAGGCTTTGAGCAAATCGATATTGATACTTATAACGCGCAGGCAAAAACTGAGCTTGAATATATCCGAGACTTTATCGTTTTGCACTACAAGGCAACCGACAGAGATGATTCAGAGTTTTGGCGTTACTGTCAAAATATGAAAATTTCAGATCGTTTGCAGGCCAAAATGGATTTATATCAAGCCAATGGTCGAATTTACCGTCAAGACACCGAGCTTTTCAATGAAACATCATGGCTCGCCGTTATGCACGGTCAAGGATTAACCCCTAGTGGTTATCACCCGCTAGTGGATGCCCTGTCTGAAGATGAAGTTGCTCGCCGATTGCAACATATCCATGGTGTTATCCATAAATCGGTAGAAACCATGCCAATGCATAAAGACTTCATAGCAAAACATGGCTTAGGTAGTTAGGACAATATTTGCTTGCTAAAAAAGTGGTTAGATATTATGGTAGAGCAATACAAATGTAAGCGCTTACATTTGTATTGTTCTATTGAATTGAATAAGTTGAAAGGTTAGTTAATGAAAACTATGTTTATGTACAATTGGTTAAAAAGCTCCATCTATATTTCTGCTGCACTAGGTCTTAGTGTGAGCCTTAGCGCATGTGATAATGAGAAAAAAACAACGGCAAAACAAAATGTTGTTCAGTCAAAGGATCGTCTTGCGACAGTAGAGCAAGATGTTGAAACTTTACTGTCAAAAATGACTTTGCCTGAAAAAGTATCTTTGGCCCACGCCAGTGGCAAATTTCATGTCAATGCTATTGAGCGTGTTGGCATTCCTGAAATGTGGTTATCAGATGGCCCACATGGTGTGCGTCATCAAATAGAGCGCCATACATGGGCATCTGCTGGTTGGACAGATGATCATGCTACTTATTTACCCCATCTTACTTCGGTTGCCGCCAGTTGGGATACTGAAATAGCAAGTCTGCATGGTCAAGTTTTAGGAGCAGAAGCCCGCGACAGAAAAAAAGACTTTATTTTAGGCCCTGGCGTTAATTTAGCACGTTTGCCTTTATATGGCAGAAACTTTGAATATATGGGTGAAGATCCCATTTTAGCGGCGAAGTTGGTGGTGCCACAAATTAAAGCTATTCAGGCTAATGATGTTGCCGCTACCGTTAAGCATTATGCGTTAAACACTCAAGAGCTGAATCGAATTGGTGTCAATGCCAAGCCCGATGAGCGTACCTTAAGAGAAGTATATTTACCTGCCTTTGAAGCGGCGGTTAAAGAAGGCGGAGTACTTGGCATGATGGGGTCATATAACCAATACTATGGTACTAATGCTAATCAAAGCAAACACTTGGTTATGGATATCTTAAAAGGTGAGTGGGGCTATCAAGGTGTACTACTTACCGATTGGCATGTTGATATTAATACCTATGATGCTGCGGTAAATGGTTTAGATTTAGAAATGGGAACTGATGTTGCTAATTATCAAGATTACTTTTTGGCGAAACCCTTTTTAGAAATGATCCAAGCGGGGAAAATTGCGGAATCAGTAGCAGATGAAAAGGCGAGACGCATTTTAAGAGTACAACATACCATAGGTATGTATGATGAAAATCGTTTACCTGGGGCGCGAAATACTAAAGTACATCAAGCAGCGGCACGTAAAATTGCTACCGAAGGTGTGGTCTTGTTAAAAAATGATAGTGTTGGTGCTAAACCAGTATTGCCATTAGATAAAGAACAAGTAAAAAATATTCTAGTACTCGGCCCTAATGCAGATAAACAACATGGCACAGGTGGTGGCTCTTCAGAAGTAAAATCTTTATATGAAGTGACGCCATTACAAGGTTTAAAAGCAAAGTTTGGCGACGATGTAAATATTACCGTAATGAGAGCGCGCAGTAGCGAATTAGCTGCCATTGCCAGTGATTATGTTGAAAGTCGTCATTGGACAGGTACGCCAGCATGGAACATATCTTATTTTAGCGAGCAAGTACGGTTAAATCTAACAGAGCAATCTTGGATTGTTGATTCTAAGTTTAGCTCAACAGAGCCAAGCAAAATCCAGCACATCACTATGACAGCAAAGATCAAACCGTTAACTACCGGCTTGCATCAGCTGAACGCTGAAACGCTGGGTAATTTTCAGTTAAAGATTAATGATGACATCGTTATTACTCATCAAGTTGATTCTCCGCAAGTTAATGCTGATACAACAAATAAAGTTAGCCAGTTAACTCATGGTATCGAGTTAAAAGCTGGTGAGTCTTACGCTTTTGAAATTCAATATGATGGCAGTAAACACTTCACTTTAGGCTGGAATGCACCAGGTGAACTGTTTAGTAGTGAAGCAGAGTATATTGCCGCTGCCAAACAAGCAGATGCGGTTATCTACTTTGGTGGCTTGAGCCATGGTGATGACAGAGAGTCTATTGATCGTGTAGATATGAAGTTACCTAACTCACAAGATGAAATTATTAGTAAGCTTATTGCTGCCAATGAAACAACCGTGGTCTTTCTTGTTGCCGGCTCTGCCGTTGAAATGCCTTGGTCAGAACAAGCAAACGCCATTGTTTGGGGTTGGTATGGCGGTATGGAAGCAGGCCATGCTTTTGCTGATATTTTGACTGGCGAAGTTAACCCAAGTGGTAAAATGCCGATTACTTTACCGGCTCGTCTTGAAGATACTGCACCAATTGCACTGAATGATTATAACGCCAAAGAAAGTCTGTACACGGAAGGCGTCTTTATTGGTTATCGCTGGTTTGAACAACAAAAGATAAAACCAACTTTTGCCTTTGGTCATGGCCTTTCCTATACCAACTTTACTTTAACTGATATTGCTTTATCTGCATCAGAGATTACTGCTGAAGAAGGCATTACGGTGACAGCATTGGTTAAAAATACTGGCAAAGTTGCTGGCGCAGAGGTAGTGCAACTATATCTGCACGACATAGAGTCCAGTGTTGAAAGACCAGCAAAAGAGCTTAAAGGTTTTGCCAAGGTTTATTTAGCAGCAGGTGAAAGTAAGCAAGTTAGCATTTCACTTAATAAGCGTGATTTATCTTTTTGGGATATTAACTCAAATGATTGGTTAGCTGAAGCAGGTGATTTTGAAGTATTACTTGGAACATCGTTTGAGAATATTCACTTAAAAGCAAGTTTTAATTATCAGAAGTAACTTCCAGAAATAATGCATGAATTTTGAAGGCAAAATAAAAAAAATAAGCATGAGTGATTTTAAAAAAAATTTGCCAGTAAGACTTGAGGTTGTTGATTCCCTGAGGGGTTTTGCCTTAATGGCATTGTTTTTAATTCATATGGTTGAGTACTTTGAACTGTATTGGTATCAACCACAGCCTGGCTTAGTTCATGATGTCATGTTCTTTCTGTTTGCTGGCAAAGCTTATGCAATATTTGCGCTATTGTTTGGGGTTAGTTTTTTCATTCAAATGGAGAATCAAGGAAGAAAAGGCATAGATTTTCGAGCTAGGTTTACTTGGCGGCTAAGCTTGCTGCTTATCATGGGCTATTTACATGGCTTATTGTATAGCGGTGATATTTTGCAGGTGCTAGCTGTTAGTGGTTTGTTATTGTTGCTGATTCATCAGCAGAGTAACAAAGTTACCCTAATATTGGCGCTAATATTTTTACTGCAAGTGCCACTTATAGTGTATTTTATTTTCGGCCTAATCGCTCCATCTATGATCAATACTCAACCATGGCACTGGAGCCTGATGTCGGAAAATTTTGAGATATATGCCAATGGCAGTTTCAAGCAGTTATTATCGACCAATATGTTCAATGGTCAATTCAGCAAATGGGTGTTTTTTATTGAAAGCGGTCGAATTTACACTGTCTTGGGGCTTTTTTTATTGGGGTTACTTGTTGCTAGGCAGAGGTTTTTTGCAAAAATAGCTCAGTATAAAAAACAAATTTTCATTGGCTCGGTTATAGCTATTTTGTCAGCCTTGTTATGGCATTTTTGTTCGTCTTTTGACCAAAAAATTGCCCAATCATTTGCGTTAACCAGCATGAGTTTATGGCTATTTAACACTATTGTTAGCAGTTACCTGAACTTGTCATTAACAATCGTCGGTATATTATTGTTTTGTTTGTTATACCTGTCGCCAGTTTTTACGCGCTTGCTAAACTTACTGGCACCTTGTGGACGAATGAGCCTGACACTTTATGTGGCTCAATCATTGATTGGCGTGCCGTTGTTTTACGGTTTTGCTGTTGGCGGTTTTCAAACCTTTGGTCAAGTAAATAGTTTACTGTTGGGGCTTGTCTTGTGGTTAATGCAAATGCTTTTTGCTCATCAGTGGTTGAAACAATATAAATATGGACCACTGGAATGGTGCTGGCGCTGTTTTACTTATGGTAAAAAAATTGAAAATTCACGAGCAGCTTCTATGGTTACTGCTCAATAATCCTAGACCCTAAATTTTAACTGGAGATAGTTGATGAAATTAGCAACTTTGTTTTTTTATTTTGTAATCGCTGTTTTTATATCTGCATGTGATGGAAATGTTCAGCAAAAAGCCGTATCAAAAATAACTACATCGGTTGAAAATGTTGAATATATTGTTGTTTCAAGAGCTGACTATCAAGATAAGTTACATGGCTTTTGGTTAGGACAAAGTATCGCTAACTGGACAGGCTTAGTCACTGAAATGGATAAGGTGGGTACGCCAGCAACCATGCCTTTTTATAGCGATGATGATTGGGGCAGCAAGGATTTACCAGCTGTCTGGGGAGAAGGGGTTCCTCATAGTGATACCATTGGCTTTTTCTTTGTCAAAACAGGTCAGCCTTGGGGAGCTGACGATGATACAGATATTGAATACATGTACCAATATTTACATGAGTCGCAGCAAACAAGTATATTGAGCGCTGAGCAAATTCAAGCTGGTTGGTTAAAGCACACCTATTCGGAAGAAGATGCGCCACTTTTTAAAAAGTTTCCTGACTCTAAAGCAGTTCAAGAAAAT
>ENA-ORXI01003171-ORXI01003171.1-sediment-metagenome-genome-assembly--contig:-NODE-3171-length-11277-cov-22.267946_pt1 | contig 11277 bp, 10 predicted proteins | sample MGYA00237861_ERZ511468 | MGnify/ENA primary metagenome ERZ511468 (study PRJEB26299, sample SAMN06266213) | sediment metagenome | isolation source: Hudson Canyon methane seep mesocosm | place...
GTTGTTTTTTAGTTAAAAATCGTGGGTAAAAGTCAGTCCATCTTTTACCCGTTTGTTTCCAGTTATTTGGTCGTTAGGCGAAATAGAGATGTATCATGGACCCAAAAGTTTTAGCGGCACTAATAACTTCGATCCTTGCACTGATTGGCACGGTTGGTGGAGTTGTTTATCAAATATGGAAAGAGAAAAAAAATTTTCACATAGATACTGATGGAGTCAAAACCGATTTTATGGCTGAAAGGGTTGCCAAGAAATTATTAAATAATAAGAAAGTTCCTTTCCGCTCTTTTAGAATTCTTCGACATCATATTGGGGGGTATGAAGATGATGAGCTGCGTAGGATTCTAGTTAGAGCAGGAGCAATTCGGGCTATGTCAAAAAGCGGTGAAGAACTTTGGATTTTGGTCGACAACATGATTGAAAAAACTGGTAAAGAGCATGCTTTCTTTTGGAGAATTGATTCTGACCCATCTACTCCAAAAGCAGAGGATTTGTTTCCATCAGCCTTATCATCTGAGTGTAAAAGTAATCAATCATGCTAAGTGAACCGAATAATAAACTGTTATACCAACAGAGAAAAGGTTTAAGTGAGTAGTAAAAATAAAAGATATTTAGAGTTTCTTGAGCATTTACCTGCCAATACTCAAGATAAGTCTCTTATAGCAGTTAAGGGACACCTTCTTTTAGAGGTAGTATTAAGAGAATATATTTATGAGCGTGTAAAACACCCTGATAGATTAAGAAATAAAAATATAACGTTTTCTAATTTAATAGATTTTGCATCTTCCTTAGAAGATAATAATAGAATCCAATGGGCTTGGAAAGCATTACGTTTAGCTAATCAAATAAGAAATAAGTTGGCACATTCGTTATTGCCAGAAAAATTAAATAAGTTAGAGTTAGAATTTATAGAATATGTAGTTGCTAATGATGGGGAACTAACAGTAGAAACAGCAGAAGAGTTGCAGTTTGAAAATCTTACTCTTGCATATTTTCAGTTATTTGATGTGATTTTATCTTCCTTTCAATTTTACAAAAATAAAGAGCGCCCTCCTTTGAAAAGTAAAGATTCTTTGGATAGAGTTTTACAAGCAGTAGCACAAGCTTTAGAAGCAATAGAGCGGACAGGAAAAGAACAGAAAGGAAGTTTAAATAATAAAAAAGGGTATGTGCCGCAGCGTTCGGATAATAGAAAAAATAGGGTCAGGTCTTTGGTTTATGGTTAATTAAAAGATAATATTGCATGGAAATAATCAATAGAGAATAGAATGACACCATTTTCCAATGGGAAAAGGAGGGTATAAAAAGTTGTTGTCATAATTCTATAGTAGACCCTGTGCGATGTAAGAGGAAGGGTGAATAACTAGGGTCTGTTTTTAATAAGAATATCAGTTGATATTATAATTGAAAGACTTACTCCCCTGATAATCGGTTATTCTACCTACAGGGTTGTTGCTGAGAGTAACTTGGCACTTCCCGACCTAGTGTTGTTAGACTCGTTGCGACTATTTCGCCCCGAACTAATCAACGACAGGTCCATGTTAAATCGGTCGTATCCCGATATGATACTATCCATGATCACACCATAAGCACCAGATGTTCGATCAAACCAGATACCAAACCCATTATTGACACCCATTTCGGCAAGTGTGACAACCTTTATGCTTTTGACGTGTTTAGCTTGCTCGTCCTGAATCAACTTGCTTTTACTGCGATCTGCTTCATCATTGCATCCGCCAAATATATAAGCTCTGCTTGTTGTTTTATCAAGAGAACTGCTACTCCCTGGAAAGTCTGCAACTAACCCTGATATTGCTTGAGTTGCATCTGTCGCGGGTGCTAAATGTCCAAGCGTTGCAGTTTGCAGGTCTGAACTATATATCACGACACCCAAACAGCGAAAAAACCCCGTAGAGTATATAATGTCACTGGCTCCCAATTTCCGAGTAAACCTGGCGAATGCCGCAGGCAAAAGCCATCCAGTCTGGCGATATAAACCATCTCATTATTATTACTTGGAAGTTTTTTTTTAGAATACCTCTGCTTATGAGGTCAAGATAAATAACAGTGAATTGAGCTAATTCTGAAATAGCTCCTTTACTAAAAAGTAAACGGTATGCTGAAGTAAGCTGATCGTGTGAGAACTGTTGTGATACTGGTCAATAGATTAGCGTCAACGTCCAGCACCACAACACCCACCGTGCATTTGCACAAGCCGTTTAAGTATCCCACTTATACAGTTTTTTTTCCAGTTCTCACCAACTGGAATACCTATGTGCCGTTCTGCCCGTTTATACAACTGTGTTCGTTGCCATCGACAGGTCATTATCTGTAGTCATTGCGACCGAGGGCAGAGTTATTGTTCAGGTAGCTGCTCGATACAATCCCGCCGAGAAAAACAACAAGAAGCGAATGGTCGCTATCAATCTACTGCCAAAGGAAGGCATTCTCATGCTACACGTCAACAACATTATCGCCAGCGGCAAAAACAAAAAGTGACGCATCAGGGTTCAGTTGACTTATCTTCCTATGATTTACTTCTCGTCGAACCTAAACGTGAGAAAACAGTGAAAAAAGTGATAACACCTCCCTTTTCGACCGATAAATCGACACATTATTGCCACTTCTGTGGTTGTCAGTGTGCTCCGCAACTTCGCTGGGTGTTTCTTCATCAACACGCTTGTCAGGTTAAACAGGTTCATCGATTCTAACGTATCAAAAGAGAACATTATGACCATAAGCAAACAGAAAGAAGCGGATATTTTACGTTACCATCATGTAGAGAAATGGCCTGTAGGGACAATATCCAAACAATTGGGTGTACATCATGACACCGTCCACCGTGTGTTATCCCAGAAAGGGGTTTCTAAACCAGAACGCTGCCCACAATCCTCAATGATTGACGACTATTTGCCCTTTATTATCAAAACACTGGAGCAGTACCCACTATTGTGTGCCAGTCGGCTGTATGCAATGGTCAAAGAGCGTGATTACCCTGGCGGTCCCGATCACTTCAGGCATCTCATTGCTCAACATCGGCCCAGAAAAACACCCGAAGCCTTTCTTCGCTTAAAAACATTACCTGGAGAACAAGCTCAGGTGGACTGGGGACACTTTGGACACCTAACCATAGGACAGGCTAAACGCCCTTTGATGGCTTTTGTTATCGTCTTAAGTTGGAGTCGACAGATATTTTTACGCTTTTATCTTAATCAACAGATGGCCAATTTTCTACGTGGCCATGAAGCGGCTTTTGAATACTGGCAAGGCTTACCCAAAGTCCTGCTGTATGACAATTTGAAAAGTGCGGTGCTAGAAAGACAAGGAGATGCCATACGATTCAATCCCCAACTATTAGAGTTTGCCAGTCACTATCGCTATGAACCCAGACCCGTAGCTGTCTACCGTGGTAATGAAAAAGGACGAGTAGAACGTTCTATTCGTTATATACGCGATAACTTTTTTGCCGCTAGAGAATTCACTGACATTGATGATCTTAATGCACAGGCAGATAAGTGGTGTCAGGGCCAAAGTGCTGATCGGCTTTGTCCTGAAGATAAATCGATGACAGTCCGTACAGCCTTTGAACAAGAACAATCCCATTTGCTTAAATTACCCGAAAACCAATGGCCATGTGATGAACGGGACGAAGTCAAAGTAGGTAAAACACCTTATGTACGCTTTGATAAAAATGATTACTCAATACCGCATACTTATACCCAAAAAATACTCACCGTGACCGCGACATTAAAGCAAGTTCGCGTTCTGGATGGGCAAACCGAAATAGCCAGCCATACGCGATGCTTTGACAAAGACCAACAAATTGAAAATCCAGAACATATTGAAGTGCTGATCCAACAAAAAAGCAAAGCCCGTCATCACCGAGGCCAAGATAGATTAATCCATGCAGTCCCTGCCTGTCGTGAATTGCTCAATCAAGCCGCTTTGCGAGGCGATGCACTGGGAACCATCACCTCCACACTGCTAAGACTATTAGATCGATATGGTGCAGAAGAACTAGATATAGCGGTCAGGGAGGCCATAGAAAAACAAGTCCCTCATCCCAATGCAGTACGTCAAACCCTGCAAAAAAGACGGGATGAACACTGTAAAAAACCGCCCATAGCCATTCCACTGCCTGATGATAAACGCGTTAAAAATCTCACTGTTAAAACGCATGCACTGAAAAGCTATGACCTGATAAATACAGTAACAGATAACACCAATGAAACCGCTGAAAAACCACTGAAAGAGAAACAAAAACAAGAAAAAGAAACCTGCAAATCAGATCCAAAATCCAAGGAAGGAGAAAATGATGAATAAAGAAATACCCCCTCAAACAGAGCAACTAAAAGAAAGGGCAAAAATACTGAAGCTTTTTGGCCTTCTTGAACAATGGGACTCACTGCAAGAAACAGACTTTGAGTGGATAACACAACTATTGCAATGGGAAGAAACACAACGCCATTATCGCTCACTGGAACGCCGTTTAAGCAGTGCCAAACTGGGACGATTTAAAATGCTGGCAGATTTTGATTGGAACTGGCTGGAAAACTGTGACCGAGGTGCGATTGAAGACTTAATGAAGCTTGAGTTTCTTAACGATGCCAGTAATGCCATCTTGGTAGGTCCTAACGGTGTAGGCAAAACAACCGTTGCAAAAAATATTGCCCATACGGCGGTATTACACGGTAAAAAAGTCCTGTTCACAACCGCTGCAAAAATGCTGAATGAACTCGCTGCCTGCGATGGCGATATGGCATTGCAGCGACGACTACGTTATTACAGTTCACCTGATGTGTTGTGTATTGATGAAGTCGGCTATCTTTCCTACAGCAACCGCCATGCCGATTTATTATTTGAAATTATAAACCGTCGTTATGAGAGTAAATCAACCTTAATCACGACCAACCGTCCTTTTTCAGAATGGGGAGAAGTGTTCCCTGGTGCTGCTTGTGTCGTCTCACTGATTGACAGGCTAATCCATCATGCAGAAATCATTACCTTTGAAGGGGAATCTTATCGTCTGAAAGAAGCAAAAGAGCGTGCTGACAATAAACAGAAAAAAAGAGCAAAAGAAAGCAACGGAGAAAAATCATGACAGAGATTAAACTACCCGACTATTGGTCAGCCGATCAGGCAACTGAAGTCTTAGAGTTCATAGATGAAATAAGAGATGCCATATTAAAACAATACCAGTTGCAAATAATGGAGCAGATACAATATGAACGTGATTGCACTGAATCTGAAGCGATTGATGCTGTCGAAAGGCGGGAAATACCGTTTTAAAATTCACGCTCTATAACTGATAACAGAAGATGAGGTGAGGTATTTTATATATCGCACCTTTTTTTTAGGATAGATATTCGCCATTTATACGCGGAAATGCTCCACCGTTAACACATGCCTATGAACGAAAGCTACCCATTGAAGAAGAGGTCTATTGTGATTTCTATATCCCTACAGGTAAGGTCTATATTGAATTCTGGGGCTATGATAATGATGCTAAATATTTAGCCAGGAAACAGAAAAAACAGGGGATTTATCAGAAATACAATTTTAATTTGATTGAGTTGACTGATGAGGAAGTGCTGAATCTGGATGATGTGTTGCCGAGGTTGTTGTTGAAGTTTGGGGTGCAGGCTTATTGATATGAACGCTCGTCATAGTTAGATGGCTTTACTAGATTGAAGTTTTAGACGCTCAATAAAGTGACAATCTAATATTCTTTTTTGGCTGGTGGTATCTACCAAGACCTTCCAGCTGAGCTCTCACAACAAGAGTAGCTAGCAATTAAGCAAGGGCGTTATGACTCACACACGGCACTTGGGAATTAAAGGAGACGCTCCTAGTGTTAATAGCAGGCTTACAATAAAGCTATAAAGGACAGATAGTTACCTTTTTAGAGCTTCTAGTTCTTCGATTAAGACCCAAACATGAGTATATGGCTCATTTTCATTGTAACGGTTTGACCCATGAGTGTTGCTGATATCTTTATCCTTGTCATCACCCTCTTCATAATTGATTAGAGACTTAGCTCTTTGTTTTGCATCAACAATATGCTCACTAGTTTTAGAAAAAATATCTGTAGCCGCTTTTTCATAATCACTTATGTGACTTTTTAAGTTGTGATAAACATCGTCTCGATGCATCCAATGTGTGATATTTTCATAATGCAATAAAAGCCAGAATTCAAAACATGGAATAGAAGCAATTGCATAAAAATTAACGGGATTACCTAAATCATTTTTAATCTTACTTTTATCTAATGCTTCAATGTAACTCAATGCATCATAATAGGTCGTGTGCTCATCACGGTCAAAGACAATATAAACTTTTTCAAAAGCTTTCTCTTTAATTTTTTTGTGGCTGTCTCCGCGTAGGAATACATGTTCTGCATACTCTGCAATTTGCTTAGGCTGCGTCCCAAAACCACTAGGCTCTACATCTACATTAGCAGTGCTTAATCTATATTTTACTCGTATTTCATTAAAATAATTGGGTTCAGTTTTTTCACCTTCAGTAACAATTAAAATACGGTCATAACTGTTTCGGATATTCTGCTTACGATCCAGCTTTCTTGCTTGCCTATGCTTTGCTTGGTTATCTGCCCCCATAGAGTTACCTTTAGGTTAATTAGCAAAAAAAGGAAGTGCGCCATAACGCCCCATTAAATAACCTTTCTCAATAGCTTCATTTTTTCTTGGACTAAATTCAACTAAAGAAAACAAGCTAGATATAAGGTCAGGGTCTTTTTCTACAAACCATATTTGGTCAGGATTAAAAATATCACTATTAAGTACCGAAGTATCATGCGTTGAAAAAATTAGTTGTGCTCCATTAGGGTTTTTTTCTGGATCATGGAATAACTCAATTAATCGACGAACCAACAAAGTATGTAAACTAGTATCAAGTTCATCAATCAATATTACTAGCCCTTTCTTTAGGATATCCAATATAGGCCCTGCCAAAAAAAGAAGGTTTCTTGTACCTTCAGATTCATCCCCAAGATTAAAAGTAGCTTTACCCAAACTAGTTTCATGGTGAAAAAGAAGAAGGTTTTCTTCAACATCTTCTTTACGAATCTCTGTTTGCCCTGTCGATAGATCAAAATGAACAGATTGTCCTGGAACTTTTTTAGTAACAACATCAATATGATCAACATCAATATCAGCAGAATTTAAAAATGAGCATATTTCTCTAGAACCCTCCATAGTCCGTAGCATATTAATTGAAACTTTTGAGCTTAATGGCGATAATTCATTGCATACCACTAAATTATTTGAGAACCAAGCAAATACAGGGCTTAGCATTTCACTATTCAATTGCACAGCCATTGATAAGAAAAGTGAGTTATGGCGTGTTGATTCCATCCAAGTACTTTTCTTACCCTTAAGGAAAGAGCTTGTCTCATACTCATCTTTTTTAGTGTCGGGATTATATTTTCTGTCAATCCAGCGTTGAGGCTTAAACGACTTATAAACAAGTAGATATTCGTCAACAATACGCTCTGAATTTAATGAGAAACCATATTGATGTCGAACTCCATCAACAATAAAAGTTATCTCAAATTCACTAGGTTGATGAATTGAATCTGCATCTAATTGAAACTGTTGCTCTTTAAATGGTTGCCCAGGTTTTTTTGTTGCTGACCCAAGTACAACAGCTCTCATATACTGAATTGCTTTGATTAGATTAGATTTACCTGAAGCATTTGCACCATAAATAACGGTGCTACCAAGAAGGCTAGGGACTGAACTAATACCCGTAGAAATTGTGTTTGTTTCTTGCTCTGACTTGTTTTTAGCCGCAACAAAACTTAGTACTTGCTCTTCACGGAAAGAACGAAAATTTTTAACGCGGAATTCAACAATCATTTTTTTATTTTAAACAATAAGTACAATATAAACCTACATTGTAGCCTTTTAGTGCAAAAATGCTAATTATAATAGATATTTTTTGTTAAAATAACTAGGTTATAACTCCTGAAAAATTGACTAATCCCCCGTTTTACCAGCATAAAGCATAGCATGAAGAAATCAGGTACTGTCTTAAAAAGCAGGCCTAATTGTTCACTATTTTACGCTTGCGATCTTTATTTTTACCTTACGGCTGATAATTTACCATCAAATGGATTTTTTGATTTTAAAACACCTTAAGCTAAAATTAATAGTTTTCTCATGATAGCAGTAAGAGCTACTTTTTAAACATTAAAGGAGGTTGCTACCATTTGATTCAATATGCGAAATAGATTTTACATAGGGGGCGTGAGTATAAAACTTAGTGATATGATCTCTTTTCCCACACTTCTTCCTGCTCAATAACATCAATAAAACAACCACCAGAAAATCCATTGGGATAGAGTGTTGATGGATTTTGTTTTTCGAGTGATAAAATTTCACCTATATTAATAGGTTTTCCAGTAAATAAACCATTTGGATCATTTAATAAATGACTGTCATCACGCAGGGCGATTAATATTTCCTCGATTGATACCTTTAAAAATCCAGAGAATAGTTCGTGATCATGTTCTATGGAGGTATCAACAATCCAACCGTTTACTGAAGCTATTTCGTTTTTATTATGATTTAATGCAAGTGCCAATTGATCGTCAGACACAAGAGCTGTTTCTACAGCCTTGACCTTGCGACGCAACTGTAATCCAGCTCTACGTAAAGTCTTGGTTTTATGTAGCCAAGCATCTTGAGTAGATTTTCGTAGGAAAGTTGATTTAACTTCTAATACTAATAAATGACCATCCCTCATACATATAAGATCAACTTCTCCAGGGTCTTCGAATTCAGCTTTTGTAGGTTGATAGTTTAGGCAGACAAGAAATCCTCTTTCTTCAAAACATTTGGCTAGTCGATGCTCAATTTGTTCCGTTTCTTTGCGTACACCTGATCGACGAGATCCAAGTCGGCGAAGGTTATTAATGGCAGCGGTACTATTGTTTTGTAATGCGGCTACCCAAGGTAATTGAAAAAGATAGCGGCCCATTTTTAAAATAGGTAATTCGAAAAGCTCGGGTTTCTGCGTTGGTTCATTATTTCTTAACCGAGACGATAATGCCTTTAGGTCGTTAGTCCAAAAATCAAGAATTGCTTCGGTTGCTAAGGGGTGACCTTGTGGGAAATTTTCGCTAACTGTCCATGGCTGAATAGTTTTTATTTTAGTTTGTCTATCAGACCAAGTGATTGGGAATCGGTTTTGTAGACCTTGTATTAACCCCTCCATTGCAAGGCGACTTAATGCTTGCCGAGAGTTTCCCGTTTCAGTTAAATGGTTTTGGTATGGAAGGATGTAGTCCATATTATAAAATGCGGTCATTAGCTCTAATGATAATAATGCTCGAAATAAATCTACCTGTTGTCCTGTTTTAATTATTATGGATTCATTTAGCCCGTAGATTTCAGTGAGTTGGAGGTAGGTACGAGTCGCCTTCATGTAGGCGATTAAATTCATTTCATTATGTCCAAGTCGCCCAACAAGAAATGTGTCTAGCTCAGGTGATGAAAAAGACTCAAGAGCACGGTAATACCAATAATTATGAAGGCGAGAGAGTTTTTTTCCATTACGGTCCCAAGCACTTTCTTTATCAGGAGCAAGCTTAACAATAATTAATTCTGATCCAGAAAGTTCAAAGCGGATGTTGTCGTTATAGCAGAATGCATCAACAGATTGAGAAAGAAAGCTATTGAGTTCAATCTGTGCATCAATCAATAATATTAAGTCTTGATAAATATCATCTCTTGGCCTTGGTAAGTCAGGTGAAGGAAATAAAAAAGGTGATAAATGCTCGCGTAGTGATTGACCAACAATTTCTTCGGAAATATGAAATGTATCTTCAGTGGTCGAAAGCTTCCAGATTAAAGTATCATTAATGGCATCCCAAGTTGCCTGTATTTCATTATGGGTATCGGCATTTTTATCTTGTAAAGATTCTTTAGGTATCAAATATTCAAAGGCATACAAACTGGCATATGTTAATAACTCAAGAGGTGATAGTTCAAAGAGAGGTGTTCTGTACATCTCAACCTCAGTAATGCGTTCACGATTGGCTTGATCTAATGTATGACAGATTTTGATAAATTCACTGAATTCTTTAGTTTCGATGGTGGCTATTTTTTCAATTTCTTTCCAGCGCTCGGAATCTTGCCGCTGAACGAGCTTTGAATATCTAACTGCACGGCGAACAGCCTCCGGTGAAATTTTAGATATGTGATGCACTAGATAAAAACAGTCTGTTTTCTCTTGCTCCATGTAGCGAGCAAGGGCAAGAGTGAAGGGCTCAGATTCATAAAATTCAGAGGATAAGGTAGTCAAGAAATCACATGACCAGAAGTCTGAATTTCGTTCTGCTGCTTTAACCTTATTTTTACGTCGTCTTGCAGGTTTTCCCGCAAGATACATTTCAGTAACACTAATAGCAGTATCTGATATGGATAAGCCAAGGGTGATGGCTTGCTCAAATTTTAGTTCGTAAATATTTTTATTTTTTTCCAAGATAGTCGCAATTCAGGATGGTTAAGTTGTGTAGCGTTAGTATAGATTATGTTTGAATTAATAAATGAGAGGTTGATTACCAATCTAACAAATATACTAGGTTGATATTTTGAAAAAGTGTATCGAGACAGCTGTTTTCGGCCAAAATGTTACACTTTTGTATTTGTTATATTGGTGTTATTTCGATCAGCTTTTTTGATGGTTTGGATAAGCGCGCAATTGGTGAATTCTGTTTAGTCTACAGTTTGGCAATAGAAATAGACTATTGTAATAACAAAGATTAACCAGAAGCATCCTTGCTTCACAGTCAGTCTTTACCCTTTATTGAACAGCAAATTCCAGTGCTGTTAACACAGATGTTTTACTTGTTGACTCCTGGTACATCTTCTTAAAGTCATTTACCTCAGCAGAGTTATCATCAAATAGATCCCTGACAAACCCATAAGCAATGGTTTGGTAAACAAGCTCAGTTTTCACTGTGTAGTTTCCATTAGCCAGTCCATTAATGCGGTAACTAATCTGGTCACTACCGCCGATAAAGTTATTATCATTGTAAGCGATACCTGCTACTGCAACATCTGCTGGCGCTGTTGTTTTATTGAAGCCATTAGGTAATAAACGGTTGTCTTTTAAATAAACTGCGCCGCGTAATAGGGTGTAAGTGACTTCATCATTACTATTACCCATAATCGCTTCGTAAACCTGAACCTGGTCAGGTGAGGTAATGACATCGTAATGCGGCTCAAAGGCTAAGGCATCAAAGTCAGAATC
>ENA-ORXI01003172-ORXI01003172.1-sediment-metagenome-genome-assembly--contig:-NODE-3172-length-11272-cov-3.854578_pt1 | contig 11272 bp, 12 predicted proteins | sample MGYA00237861_ERZ511468 | MGnify/ENA primary metagenome ERZ511468 (study PRJEB26299, sample SAMN06266213) | sediment metagenome | isolation source: Hudson Canyon methane seep mesocosm | place...
GACATTGATACCATTTATGACAACTTAGAAGACTTTAAAAGAAAAAACCTAATACCAAAGATAATAACGATAAGTTCAACCGCTCAAGAAAATAGCAACGACAAGAGAGTTTTTTGTAAACCTATTGATGTAAAACTTTTAGTAAATGCCGTTTGCAACAAGGAGACATAGTTATGAATAATTTTACTCTTTTACTAGTAGATGATAAAGAAGAAAACATTTATGCACTTAAACTAATCATCGAAGAGAATTTTGAAAATATAAACATCTTAACTGCCATTAGTGCAGCTGATGCGGTATGTAAAATTATGAAACATGAAGTAGATCTAATCTTAAGTGATATCCAAATGCCTGAAATTTCTGGTTTTGAGTTAATTGAATACCTAAGCAGTATTGAACAAACAAAAGATATTCCAGTAATCTTAATTACAGCAATTTACGATGACATTGCCTTTATTAAAAAAGGTTATAACTGTGGGGCTGTAGATTATATATCCAAACCAATAGATGATGAACTTTTGTGTTCTAAGTTAAATGTTTTTTTAGACATACTTAGCAAAAGAAAAAAAGATCAACATCTAATTAAGGAAAAAGAAAAATTAGTTTTAGAGCAAGTAAAAATCAATGATATGATCAAAGGTCTAGACAATATTTCACCCCAACTAAAAAGTTCTCTCCTTAACGTTAAAGAAAATGAAAATGATATTAAAAGTAATAAAGATGAAATTGACATTATGAACATTCTAAAAAAGATTTAAAAGGGATACTATGCATAAATTTAATATTTTATTGGTTGATGATATTGAACAAAATATACATTCACTTAAATTAATTATAGAAGAGAGTTTTGATGTCAATATTAAAACAGCACTAAGTGCCCAAGATGGAATGTCTATTTTGATGAAAGAAGATATAAATTTAATTTTAACAGATGTCCAAATGCCTGATATTGATGGATTTGAATTTGCAGAGTACTTAAATGGTATTGAAAAAACAAAAAATATTCCCTTAATTTTTATAACAGGGATTTTTGATAAAGATGAATATCAAAAAAAAGGTTATAATTTGGGGGCTATTGAATATATTACAAAACCTATTAATGATTCCCTTTTAAATGCAAAACTAAAAGTCTATATTGATTTGTTTGAAGAAAAACGTCTAAAAGAAGAAGAACTACATAAAAAAGATGAAGTATTAATTCACCAAGCAAAAATGGCTACTATGGGAGAAATGATAGGTGTCATCTCTCATCAAATGAAACAGCCCTTAAACGTCCTCTCTTTATACTGTAATGATATAAAAGATTCACATAAGTATGGAGAAATTGATGATGACTTTGTGGAGGATTTCACTAAAAATACCAATGAACAAATAAAATTTTTAAGTGAAACTATTGATGGGTTTAGAAACTTTTTTAATCCTGATAAAAGTAAACAACTATTTTTGTTGAAAGAGTCAATTAATACTGCACTAAAACTGGTTGAAAAACAATTTGAACTAAATAATATATCCTTTAATATCAATATAGGAGAAGAAAAAACTTATGGAGTAATGACTGAGTTAGTACAAGTTATAATAAATCTCATTACCAATGCAAAAGAAGCTTTTCTCGAAAACAATACTCAAAATAGAACTATCAGTATCACCTCAGGTTCAAAAAACAAACAGAGTATCTTGGTTATTGAAGATACTGCAGGAGGAATAATAACACAGAATATTGATAAAATATTCAACCCATATTTCACCACAAAAGAAAACGGGACGGGGACAGGACTTTATATGGTCAATCTTGTTATTAAGAGCAGTTTTAATGGAGACTTGAAAATCGAAAATACTAATAAAGGAGCAAAATTTGTCATTATTTTGCCTTCAGAAAAAATCAATTAAGAGTCTATTACCCTAACAACTTATCAAGGATAGAAGAATCTTTCTTTTTTTCATCATCCTTACTAATGTTTTTCAACGTATCTCGAAGTCCCTGAATAATTGCCCTTTGTTCATTAATAATCTCTTCTTGTCTAATACTTTCATCTTTTTTCTTTTTTTCATCTTCACTCATAAAATCTAAACTCTCTTTTTGAAGAGCAATTGTTTGCATAGCTTTTTTGTAAGAATTTGTTATTTTTTCTAAATTTAATTTAGTTCTTTCTATGGTTTTATGGTGAGTATCATCTTTGTTAATTAACTCTTTACAAAAATGATCAACTTGACTTAAAAGGGTATTGTTCTTTTCTTTTAAGTTTTTAATCACTTCTTGTTGATGAATATTTCCATTTTTAGTTGCATCTAATTGATTTGAAAGTTGATTAATTTTATTTTTTGACTCTATTGTATTTACACTGTTTTTATTCATATTTTTAATAATTTTTTTATGAAATTCTCTCTTTTCATTTACCTCATCAGTTGATAAAAATCCAATATTAATATATTCATTTTCTGTATCATGGGTAACTTGAAACAATGTACTATTTACGAAAAAAACTTCCTCATTTGTATCTTCATATTTGATATCTCCATGCCATGTTTCGCCCTGTTTTAGACTTACCCACATTTCTTCAAGAAAGGAAGAAGAAGTATCTTTGTGTACAAGTGTGTTAAATTGTTTTTGCAGTAGCTGTGTCTGACTTACTTTTAACGTTTCCAAAAATAAGCTATTGGAAAAGGTAATAATCCCATCTTCATTTATTTTAATAACAACAGCAACACTGTCAATTATATTTAAATACTGTTCTAGTTCTCGGTTTTTTGATTGTAATAGATTTTGATAATATTTTTTTTCACAAACCTTTTGAACACGAGATATTATATCTTCTGTATCAATTGGTTTAATAACATAATGATGCACCCCTAACTCAATAGCACGAATGAGATATTCTGATTCGGTTCGTGCAGTTGTATAAATCATAGGGATATCATTATCAAGACTTCTTATTTGTTCTAACATCTCTATACCATTCATTTTAGGCATATTAATATCACTTAAGATTAAATCAATAGTATTATTTGCTAATTGTTGTTCTTGAAAGAGAATGTATCCTTCAAGCCCATTTGAGGCTAAAAGGACATCTTTAAAAATTCTTTTTAGTATTTTCGCCAATTTAATTCTGGTTATTTCGTCATCTTCTACATACAATATAGTTATGGTTTTGAGGAAGTCTTTATTAAACATAATCTATCCTTTAATAGATTTTATCATATTTATTTTTAAAATTATTTATAATTAGAGAATAATCAAATTCGTTTATTTAATTCCCACATCCATATATGTTCTCATTTTTCTAATATCTTCTATATCAATAAGCCTTGAAATAAACTCTTTCTTATCATCTCTATACTCATCTCCAAAAGGAGTTATGATTCCACTTCCTTTTGCCATATCGTCATTTGCACTATCACTAGCAATCACAAAACACTGATTGGCAACTGCTAGAGCACGTGTGAGCGTTTCAAAGTTCTCTTTCCTTGCTTTTCCCCACATTGAAGGAACAATGATTAAATCAGCACCTCTTAGCTTTTGCCAATAAGAGATAAATCTAAGTTCAAAACAAATCATTGCCCCTACTTTAAAGCCATCCAAATCAACTATTTGCATTTCATCAAATAATCCAGGTGTAAAATGAACCCGTTCATCGTTTAAAACAAAAAGCTGGATTTTAGATTGAGTATGCACAACTTTACCTTTGTAAAAAATATGCAAAGTATTAAAATACTGAGAATCTTTTTTTGTTGTCATGGTAATGGCAATAGTTTTATTATGCGAGAGTTTATTAAAAACTTCAATTGCTTGTTGTGTAATTGCAACCGCATCTTCCATTCTATTGTATGCATATCCATTTAGTGCAAGCTCAGGTGCCACAATAAAAGAGTTTAATGGAGCTTTTGTGATTAAGGTTTCAACATAATCTAAATTCCAATTAAAATCATTAGTTGTTTTAAATTGCAGTGTTACTAAGTTCATTTTTTGCTCTTTGTATTAAATCATTTAATTTCGTTTCATATAGTTTTGCTTTTTCTTCAATGGTTGATTCAAATCTTGTTACTAATACAGGTGTGGTATTACTAGCTCGAACTAAGCCCCATCCATGCTCAAATATAATTCGAACCCCATCAACATCGATGATATCAATTATTTTTGGAAAATCAGAAGGAAGATCATTTAGTAACTCTTGTACTTTATCCATAAGTAAAAATTTCTCTTCTTCTGTTGTATGTACTTTTATCTCTTGGGTTGAGAAAGTTTGTGGCAATTCATCAATCTCTTTGTCAACATCCATACCATTATATACCAATTCCAGTAGCCGAAAGGTTGCATAAACCGCATCATCATATCCATAGTATCTGTCATTAAAAAAGATATGTCCAGAAACTTCTGCTGCCATATCTGCATTTAACTCTTTTAGTTTTACTTTTAGGTTACTATGACCCGTTTTATACATTACAGCAGTTCCACTCTCATTGATTTTGTCATACATAATTTGAGTACATTTAACTTCACCAATAATTACGGGATTTTTCATCGTTTTTGCAAATAACAGTGCCATAATATCACCTTTGACATTATGTTTTTTTGTTAAAAATGCAATTCTATCAGCATCCCCATCATACGCAAAACCATATTCAAAGTCACCTTTTAATGCTTCTATTACATCTTTAAGGTTTTTTTCTTCACTTGGATCTGGATGGTGGTTTGGAAATGTACCATCTGGTGTTGCATATAAAGCTTCATAATTTAATTCTAATTTATCCAGAATTTCTGTTAACACAGTATCTGCAACACCGTTTCCACAGTCAATAATAAATCTTGGTTTCATTCCTTTCAAGAAATCAAACTCCTTAACCATATAATCAATATATACAGATTTTACGTCAATAGGTGTGAATTGTTCATCATCATTTACTATGATATTTGAACTTATAATTTCATCTCCCATTGCATAAATATCTTCCCCAAAAAATGGTGCATTATTTATAGTAATTTTAAAACCATTATAAGGGCTTGGGTTATGACTACCTGTTATCATAACAGAGGCATTGGGTTTTATTCCATCAAAACTTTGGTACGAAGCAAAATAGTTTACACCAGTAGCCACCATATCCATACCCATAACTTTACAACCAGCTGCATTAAATCCACTTGTTAAATAACCAAAAAGCTCAGGTGAGTGTGTTCTTGCGTCATATCCAATAGCGACATAAGGTGTTTTTTCATTTGTTCTTTTGATAGTTTGAAGACCTAAGTGGTAACCAATTAACTTAACACTTTGTTCATTTAACTCATCACCAACAATTCCTCTAATATCATACTCTCTAAAAATTGATTTATTAACCATATATCTACCCTATTTTCTATTTTTTGCCATATTAATGGCGATTATACCAAAACTATTTTTAATGTTGACACATATTATTTTTCTCTAAATCCAACAAAAATTCCTTTTTATCAATTCCCCCAGCATACCCTGTTAATTTCCCATTTTTTCCTATTACTCTGTGGCAAGGGATAACAATTGCAATAAGATTATTAGCATTAGCAGATGCAACAGCACGAACTGCTTTTGGATTATTGATTAAAACGGCTTGTTCTGCATATGAAATTGTATTTGCATAAGGAATTGCTTGTAAAATTTTCCAAACAGAAATTTGAAAAGGCGTTCCTAAAAGTTGTAAAGGTACTTCAAATACTTCTCTTTTTCCTTCAAAGTATTCATCAAGTTCTTTTTTTAAGGTATCAAAGTGTATGTTTTGTGCAGACATAATATCTGCATCAAAAAACTTTTTTAATTTTTCAAGAAGTTTTGGAATCGTTTTTTCATTGTAAAACGTCAACATACAAATACCTTTATTTGTAGATGCTGCAAACATTTTACCAATAGGTGTTGCAATAACAGTTGTTGCAATTATATTTTTCTTTATAGATTTATATTCTCTCATGATTTCCCTTCTTATTGATTGATATTATATTATTTTTAATCTGTTATAATACAATAAACAAAGGAAATTTCATGCTTGAATTAGCAAATTTATATCTTTTTATAGGTGCAACTTTTATTTTATGTTTAGCACCAGGTCCTGATAACATTTATGTAATGACACAAGGAATTACACGAAGTAAAAAAGCAGCTTTTATTACCACTCTTGGATTAACCAGTGGAGTAATTATTCATACAACAGCAGCAGCGTTTGGGATTTCAGTTATTTTTCAAACTTCAGAACTTGCGTTTAATATTGTAAAATTTGCAGGAGCTTTTTATCTTATGTATCTTGCATATATGGCATATAAACATAAAGATGATACATTGAAGTTTGGACACAAAGAAAGTAAAAAAGATTTAAAATCCTTATATTTAAAGGGCTTTATTATGAACGTTTTAAATCCAAAAGTCTCTATCTTTTTTCTTGCTTTTTTGCCTCAATTTGTGAGTGTTCAAAATGGAAATGTTCCTTTACAAATGATTGTTTTGGGTATTACCTTTATGATAATAACGGTGATTGTATTTACTTCAATGGGAATAATAGCAAACAGATTAGGTGAAAAGATTGTAGCTAATCCTTCAATTTCTAAATACCTAAATATTATAACTTCAGGTGTATTTTTCTCTTTGGGACTAAAACTTGCGTTTAGCCAAAGATAATTTTTTAATTCCTTGTTTTTTTGCATTTTTAACCATTTATTGAATAGACTTAATGCTTAAATTAAATATGGATATATTATGAATGAAAAAATCACCTTTAGAACACTTTGGCACTTTATTTTAGAAAAGAAGCCCTCCTTAATTTGGGGGCAGCTTATAACATTACTTGCTATATTAATCAGTATTCCAATACCTCTTATGCTTCCTATTTTAGTAGATGAAGTACTTTTAAATAAACCTGCACTTTTTGTAAATACTATCATTAATTTATTTGGTGAAGGCACTGCTTTTTATTATATTGCAATCATTGCAATAACTGTTATATTTTTGAGGTTTATTCACTTTTTATTCAGTGCATTAATTACTAAAATTTTTACTTCAATATCAAAATATGTGACCTTCAAAATAAGAAAAAAGCTCATCTCTCATTTGCAAAAAGTTTGTATGAATGAGTATGAGTCCTTGGGAAGTGGAGCTATTGGTGCAAATTTAGTCACAGATGTTAATACCTTGGACAATTTTATTATAACAGGTGCTAGCAGATTCATATCTTCTGTTTTAATGTTAATAGCCATTGCAATGGTAATGATTATTATTCATCCCCTTTTGGGAATTATGATTTTGCTCATTCAACCTTTAGTAATGTTGTTGTCAAAAAAAATAGCAAGAAGTGTGAGCCATTTAAAGGCAAATGAAAATCAAGCTATAGAAGATTTTCAAAATAACTTTGGCGAAACACTTGAGCTTTTTGGTCAAATAAAAGCCAGTAACAAAGAAGAGCAGTTTTTTAATGAAGCAACTTCTAAAGCAAAGGTAATACAAACAACCTCCAATGAATACAGCTATAAAAGCGTTGCATATGAAAGATTTTCTTTTACCATCTTTTTAATGAGCTTTGAGGTACTACGAGCGAGTGGCTTACTTATGGTTGTATACAGTGATTTAAGTATTGGTATGATGTTTGCTATGTTTGGATACATTTGGTTTATGATGACACCCGTACAAGATATCTTATCAATGCAATACTCTTATGCAACAGCAAAAGCAGCCATGGCAAGAATTAATAAAATTTTAGATTTAAAACTAGAGAAAAACGGTACCTCTGTTCTCAAACCAAATGGCTTAGGTGTTGATATTAAAATTAATAACCTTTTCTTTAGTTATATCAAAGACAAACCTCTTTTAGAGAGCATTTCATTAGAAATAAAAGCACGAGACAAAGTAGCACTAATTGGAGCAAGTGGAAGTGGAAAAACTACTTTAGCACAAGTTATTTCAGGCTTTTACACAAAAACAAGTGGAGAAATTTCCTACAACGATATTAGCATTGATAAAATTGATAAAAGAAGTCTTAGGAATTCAATTTTTCTTGTACTTCAAATGCCTATTTTATTTAACAATACCCTAAGGTTTAATATAACCATGGGTAGTGAAAAAGTTAGTGATGATGAGATTTTTGAAGCACTAAAAATTGCACAGTTATCAGATATGATTTCAAATATGAGTGAAGGGCTAAACACAATAGTAGGAAAACATGGAATCAGACTTTCAGGGGGACAAAGACAAAGACTCTCAATAGCAAGGATGATTATAGCAAACCCCTCCATTGTCATTTTTGATGAATCAACTTCAGCGCTAGACGTTCATACAGAGGCCAATTTGTTTAATTACTTAAAACCTATCTTAAAAAATAAAACGGTAATTACCATTGCACATAGATTAAGCACCGTTAAAAATGCTACGAGTATTTTTGTTTTAAATGATGGTCAACTTGTGCAAAAAGGTACACACAACGAGTTAGAGCTTGAAGATGGACATTATCAAGAGTTTTTAAAAAATCAATTGCTTTAATTAAACGAGATCAGATATTTTTTTAATTTTTTCTAGTTTTTCTATAAGGTTTTCAATCAGTGTATTTGGAGCATAAGGAAGCAGTTCAATCAGTATTTTCAACTGTTTATCCTCTTCATTGTAAGAAAGTACAGATTCTTTTACGCAAGCTGTGCCACTCTCATGTTTACTATAAGTATTTTTTTCTAAGGTATTTTCAAAAAGTTCTTGTTCTTTTATATTTAAGGCCTCTGCAATATAAGGAATCAATTCAATTTTAAGGCCAGATTTTCCATTTAAATATCCATAGATGGCTTTCTCAGTTGGTATTTCACCCGTACTTTTAAGCTTAGGTTCAATTGATCGTAATTTTTTTGCAAAATCTCTTTTTGAAATATTTTTTTCTAAAAGTAGTTGGTTGATTCTTTCATATACTTCCATTTATCTCCTTAAAAATAATATTATAATCAAAATGATTCTTTGTTTTATAGAATTTTAATTCTCCATAATGTAGAATTACAGATATATTTTCTTTTTGGAAGGATATTTCATGCCCGACTTTAAATCCATATTAAATCTAATTACCTTTAGTACAAATAGTTATTACAAATCCTATAAAGTACATAAAGACGTTTTATTTTTAATAAAATCAAATACATCAACTTCTTCAATATACAGAATAAAAGAGATTGTAAATATTTATTCTATTGCCAAAGAACAAAACTATTCTTGTATATTATTATGTGATGATACAATTAAAATAAAAAAAGAGTAGATTCTGATTGTTTAAGATATTTAGTATTTGCATGAAGTAAAAAGAGAATTTCTCTTTTTATTCATCCTACGATATTAATTCAACTATATTTTCAAGAGGTCTTCCAATAGCAGCTTTCCCATCTTTGATTACAACAGGGCGCTCAATTAGACTTGGATTACTTATCATGGCATCAATTAGTTCATCTTCATCCAAGGTTTCATTACTTAAGCCTAAATCAGTATATATAGTCTCTTTAACTCTCATCAAACCCCTGGTCTTGATTTTTAACATTTTTAAAACTTCTTTTATCTCTTCTTTACTTGGTGTATTTTCAAGATATGTTATTACTTGTGCATTACAATTGTTTTTTTCTAAAAGCTCTAAAGCAGCTCTTGACTTTGAACATTTTGCATTATGCCAAATTTTTATCGTATTCATTCATTTCCTTGTTTATAAGCTCTAAGTACAGTTCCTCTGTATTTATTCGAGTTTACATTATATGATACGGGCACAACAATCGTTTTTTTACCCAATATTTTTTTAACTTCCCACATAGTTTCAACAACTCTTAACTTATCTAAACCAACAGAGGAGAGATTTTTAAGAGTTTTTACTTGTTTTTTATTTAAATCAAGTTGTGAGAGTAAATGCGTTTTTTGCTCTAAAATCATGATTGTTCTAAAGTCTTTTGGATTCATAACGGCAATCACTTCAAAGTATTTTGCACTTTTATTTTTATCTAAAAATTTCTTTAAATTAGAAATACACTTAGACGTTAGTCTGTATCCACTTGGATTCATTCCATAACATCTGAACGTATTAAATTTTGACTTATCTATTTGTCTGTCTTTATACACAGTTTTTTCTATAGTTCTTGGATTTGATTCAATAATTTTTTCTTTATAAACTATTTTATCTTTTCCTTTTATGATTTTATCTTTATATACTATTCTCTCAACTATTTTCTCAACTATTTTTGGTTTTGAAGTAACCACTTTGTCTTTGTAGACTATTTTTTCCACTTCAACAATTTTCTCGACGATTTTCGATTCTTGCTTTTTTAACTTATCAATTTCATCTAAATATTTATCTTTTGGAATATAATTCATTTTTTCAGATGCAGTAATTTTGTTAAATGATATTTGACTTTTTTTGATATATTCATTTTCTAACTGGTTTTTAGAAATACTACCAAAGTTTCCAAATAAATAGCCAAAAACTGCCATTGCTAGTATTACAATTACCAATACTATGTTTAAGATTAAATTACCTGAACCTTTAACTTCACTGTTGTTAAGATTATCTTTATTATCTTGGTTTAATGTATCATCCATTACGATATACCTTTAAAATATTTTGTATATAAAAACAGATGATATTTACTCATCTGAAAATAGTAAACTACCGAATTTGCCCAGAACCATAAATCTTAAATTTATAAGTAGTTAAGTCATTAATTCCCATTGGACCACGTGCATGAAGTTTACTGGTTGAAATACCAACTTCAGCTCCAAAACCAAAAGATCCACCATCTGTAAACCTCGTACTCGCATTTGCATAAACAGCAGCTGCATCAATATTGTCTAAAAAGTAATTTACAGCAGTATAGTTTTCGCTAATAATTGATTCAGAATGTCCAGAACCGTATTTATTGATATGAGAAACTGCTTCTTTGACATTTTTAACGATTTTAATTGATAAAATATTAGCTAAGTATTCTGTATCATAATCTTCAACAGTTGCACATTTTATATCAATGAGTTTTCGTGTAAAATCACAACCTCTAAGTTCAGTACTTTCTGCTAAAAAAGCTTCATGTAATGGAGGTAAAATAAGTGCTGCTATATCTTTATGAACCAGTAATGTTTCCATGGAGTTACATACTCCTGGTCTTTGACATTTAGCATTTACTGCAATATTAATCGCCATTTGGGCATCTGCATTTTTATCTATATATGTATGACATAGACCTTTATCATGTTTAACAACAGGTACTGTTGCATTTTGACAAACATGTTTAATCAAAGATTCTCCACCACGTGGTATTATTAAA
>ENA-ORXI01003173-ORXI01003173.1-sediment-metagenome-genome-assembly--contig:-NODE-3173-length-11271-cov-14.370645_pt1 | contig 11271 bp, 11 predicted proteins | sample MGYA00237861_ERZ511468 | MGnify/ENA primary metagenome ERZ511468 (study PRJEB26299, sample SAMN06266213) | sediment metagenome | isolation source: Hudson Canyon methane seep mesocosm | place...
AAGATGGAAAAATGCATGGCCAAGGAACTTTTCATTATGACAACGGGGATGTTTATACTGGCTCATACTCAAACAATAAACGTCATGGAAAAGGTCTCTATCGATGGCCTAATAATTCATATTTTGAAGGGACCTATGTCAATGGTAGTAAACAAGGCGAAGGTAAATTAGTATTACAGGATGGCACGATTACTGAAGGTATCTGGGAAAATGACGCTTATGTTGACAAGAAAACCAACAACATAATTCAGGCAAAAAAAGATAACAAAAAAGTCATACCAGTTACCAAAACTTCAAAAAAGAAAACTCAGCCAGTTATTCCATCAGTTCCAAAAAAGAAAAAAACTGTTACAAAAAAAACAAGCACGGTTAGCCCTATTATCCCAAAGATTATTTCAGCTAAAAAACCTGTTATTCCAACAGTCAAAGAAAAAATTGACAAGCCTATTCCAACACCTGTTGCGCTAATAAAACCCAAAGCATCACCACAAAAAAAAGCAATTACAATTGCTAAAAAAGCTGAGACTTTACCCCCTAAATTATCAACAGCTACGATAAAACCAGAAGAGATTATTGCTAAATCGATTAACATCCCATCTGCTACTCAAAATAACAACAAACTAACCCAATCAGCATCTGAAAAACAAGCAAATACCACAAATCTTCCTACAACCGATTCCGCTTTAATTCAATCAACTCAGCCACAAAATGACTTAACGACTGCTTCAATACAAAATGAAGTGCTTACACCTCAAACTTCAGAAGAAAAGTTCCCTATGTCCTTCGGGGGAAACTGGTTTTTAAATAAATCCCCAGACCTTTCATCATCAAAAAATGAATGTTTCATTACGTCAAAAATCATTAAGTTATTTGATGGCTATACAGATACGAAATTTTTCTTACGGATTTCGTCTACAGAAATACAGATAAAAACTGATTCCAACATAGATTTAAGTTACCCAGAAGTAGGCATACACGTTGATACACAAGTAGCACATCAGATTATGCATTTAACTACCACCAATACAGCAACAGTCACTGAGCATTATAGAGAACTGATTAATCAGTTATTGAATGGTCAACAAGTGACCATAAAACTCGGATTCTGGCCCACATGGCCAATAACAAAAACCCGCAGTATACAGTACGATCTGGAAGGCTTTAATAGCGCTTATCAAATGCTACAGACCTGTAAATAAAGTCATAAACAGTTTGGTAGCTTTTCCTTAACCACCAATCAAAACTGTTGGCATCCCCGTTACAATAACACCTCCATGGGCTGTACTATCACCTATACGAGCTGCCGGCATATTCATGATCAATACAGTAGCAGAGCCTTTAGCTATCACATCGGGCGGACCCACACAAACTGCCATATCACTAATTCGTGCTGCTGGCATATTACCTATTAAAACCGTAGGAGCACAAGGCCCCGATATAGGACCCCCAACATGAGGAACCGGGCCTGTAGTCATTGGACAGGTATGCATATCCGTTAATCTTGCAGATGGTTGTCCCATAGCTCACCTAAATTTATTTTTTATAAAACGAAATAATTACACTGAATTTCATCACAACAACAAAATATTCGTCATAGTTTATTTTAATTGCCCATTGCCACCACAGGCAATATTAATACCCTGTTGTAAAAATAATTGATGATATTCTTCAACTTTATCAGCTTCATTACAAGTAGCAGCCAGCAACTCCGCAGCATTCACTGCTTTAGCTGTCATCCCTTCTTCTGGCGGTATTTTAATGCCCACCACGGTTGAAATATTATCACCACTCCAAAAAGCAGCCATTGCCGCCCAGCCTGCCGCAGTCTCATAGTTGGTTAACCCTGCCGCTTTTACTGCCTCTTCACAATTTTCTGGCGTTGGCTTATAAACCCACGCTTCAGCTAATTCAATTGCTTTCACATCAGCCTGGCTTGCCTTATCTTTTAAGCCACCTCGGGCACACAAACAAGCCCACCAAGTACCCTCTCTTTTCGCCAAGCTATTAGATAAAAATAAAACTGCATCAGGGTACAGTTTATTTTCAATTAACAATGAAACAAATGCCTCAGTGCTTAAATCGGGGTTAATTAATTCTGATGCCTGGTCACTTAACTCAATTTTATCAACAATAGTCAAAGCCACTTTTTCTTTTACTTTAACAAAATCCCAATCTGACATATTTACATCCTAAACTAATTTATTTTAATCAGCGGTGCTTGTTGCTCTATCATCGCAGACCCTTGAATCTTTATCATAATTCCTTTAATGGTAATACCCGACTGATCAATTTTAATGCTGTTCGCCCCCACCTTCATTTCAATTGATTGCATGGCTTCTAAAGTATCCTTTCCCGTATCAATCTTGGTATCACGATTCCCCATCTTAATCGTTAAGGTATCATTTCCTTTATCAATACTTTCAACTCGATTACCTGTCTCAATCGTTAAAGTCTCATTACCCTTCTCGATAGTCTCTGTTCTATCATTATAGATTTTGATAGTCTGATTCCCTTCATCACAATTAGGCGCATCATCATCGTCATAACCAACAGTTAACGTATCACTATTTTCTACAACCCGATTACAATCCTTTTCCGCATGAATATATAATTCTTCTTCACCCTTTTTATCTTCAAAGCGAATCTCATTAAAATTTGCAGCAGTTCCCTCTTTAGAGCTGCGCGTTTTAATACCACTCTGAGTTTGATTGGTAGGTAAATCATAGGGAGGCATTTGCTCAGCGTTATACACCCGCCCTGTAATCATTGGTCTATCAGGGTCACCTTCTAAAAAGCTAACGATGACTTCCTGACCCATTCTAGGTAAAGAAACCCAGCCCCAATTTTTACCCGCAGTCGGATAAGAGACTCGAACCCAGCATGAGCTGTTTTCATCATTTTCACCTTCTCTATCCCAATGAAACTGAACTTTTACTCGCCCATATTTATCAGTCCAAATTTCCTCACCCGCTTTACCAACAACAACGGCAGTTTGTGAGCCAGAAATGATAGGTTTTGAAGTGGTGCGTCGTGGTCTAAACTGCTGTTGTGAGTTTAATGCCACAAAGTTAACTTCAAAGAGCGATCCACCACCACTACCTCCAGAGCCATAATTATCACCCTGAATAACATAAGAAGCAGAAACCACCACATGTTGAGCATTTTCTTCGTCAAAATAAAAATCACTTAAGGTAAATTCCATCCCGGTTTGTATTCCCATTGCATTACCCTGCCCATTAACCAAGGAATACTGGGTATGCAATTCTTCAATACGAATATCCGTTCGTATAGTTCCTGAACTTGCTTCTGTATATTTACCTGGGTAATCATAAACCTCCAGACTGTCATATGTATGACTTTGAGATTTCGTTGATTTTGCTGTTAAATCAGAGCTAGGGGACTCAAAATCATAATCATCAATTTCATAAGCACCCGATTGTACTTGATGACCATTCAGCCACTCCGAAATATGATCCCGCTCTCTAGCCGCACGGTTACCTGGTGGAAAATAAGGAATTGTCGTGTAATCAGTGACGCTTTGATAAGCACTGCCTGCATCAGTAATCACCATGGTATGCTTACCCCTTTCATGCTTAAAATAATAAAAAATTCCAGCATGTTCCATTAAACGACTAATGAAATTGAAATCACTTTCCCGGTACTGCACACAATAATCTAAAGTATCGTAAGTCCCTTCAGTTTTATGCTCAGCATCTACATAAGCATGTTCACCAAGAATTTCCTTCACAATATCAGGAATGGTTTTTTCTTGAAAGATACGACAGTTTGCCTTGCGAGTTAAAAACCATAGAAAGGGTCGTAGCACAGCACGATAACAATAGGCCCCTTCAACAAACCCGGTATGTTTAAACTGAACTACCGCTCCATTAAAATAACGAGTTGCTGTATCAGGCATTTCCAGCGTCAAAGTCATAGCCTTACCCAGTAGAGCTGTCACATCAACAGTCCCTTTACTCTGCTCTCGGATAAACTCAATTTCAAATTCAAAAAGACGACCCATTTCTTCAGTACCCGTCATACTTTGAAATATAAGTTCGCCATCCCCCAGAGGGGTCGTGACTGATACGCTACGATTTTCTACTGTCATAATTTTCTTCTCTTTATTCGCACATTTGAATACTATGCCAAATAAATGTCTCTATGGGATCACCCCATTATTATTTAGACTTCATTTTTGCAGCTAACAATGTTCCAACTACATCACTATCTTGTGCTTTAATCCATTCCAGCTCATCAGGGCTAAGACTCAATAATTCAGCCGCAATTCGCTCTGTTAAAACACAATGATGCGTAATTAAATGAGCAGCAAGCATTTGTGCTGCTAAATTTCTCTTTTCTCCCTTTGTACCTCGAGCTGTTTTATATGCTAAACGCCCCAATGCCCAGACACCTGTTGCTAACCCACCACCCACTGCACCAACAGATTTCTTGCCAAATTTGTGTGTTTTTTGGTGAATAATATAGTTTAATATCTCACCTGAAATATATTCATGAGCAGGACTTTTTTTTGTATTAGCACCACTATTGACATGAGTGCAACTAAAATCCAGAGAATCTTTGAAATTATGTAGATTATTTAGCGCATATATATGATCATAAGTCTTTTTTGCCGACCTGCCTGACGCCGCAGCACTCCCGACTGCGATTGCTGCACCTCCGGCAATTAATGCAATACCACCTGTTGCGATTGTCGCACCGCCCATAGCCGCAATGACACTAGATCCCGTTGCAATACTCGTCGCCTGGACACCAAGCCCTAAACCAATACTACCAACTTCCGTCACTTGTTTTGCAGTTCTATTACGAGAGACACCCGTACCAGCACCTGCATTACCATGCAAACTTTGGACGACCGGAAAATCTAAATCAGTTGCTACGGGCATAACCTATTCCTCATTAATTAAAACATTACTGGAGCATAAAACCAAAACGCAGACAGGTAAAACTATTCACCACTGTGATCACCAACCATAGTACATCCCCAATCTGAATCATCTCGCAATATGATAAAAGCGCTCTCCCTCCATTTCACATCATCACTTCGATCCGTATATAAATATTGTAAGCTCACTACGCCCCCATCATTTATAAAATCGTAATAAACATGATAAGCATCATCTTGCTGGCCTTCATATTGATAGGTTACGTGAGGACTGTTCAATCGCCATTGCTTGCTATTCCCATTCAGTGCATTGACTGTAATATGAATATCGCACGCATTAATTTCTGAATCAGCATCGATACGACGAATATGTTTCATATAATATCCGTTTCTATTCCACTCCCAACCACTCTCAAAAATACTCTTGGCCAGCTTGGCATTCTTCCAATCCCATGTTTCAATGTCTTTCCATGTAACGCCTTTTCTAAAATGCTGGCTCATATGCTACCTCTTTTAATTAGAATATATCACTCACAATCCTACATTTCTGGCGAGCTTTGATTCCAAAATAAAATAACTAATCCCATTTTGTGCAGCAATAAAAATCATTAGCTATGCAAACGGGTCTTTAAATCCTTCAGAACTTCTTGATAACAAATCTTCTACTGTATCCATAGAATGTGCATCCATAGGGCCTCTTCGAGGAAACATAAGATCGTGAACTTGACCATAATGGCCTAATGAAGAAGTCATTCGGGAACTGACAACATCACCCACCAGTCTGTAGTTATGCCCTTCAGCTCCTGATTTAAAACTTCCTTTAATAGATCTAAACGCTTTTTGAGGAGTGAAAAAATTAATTTTTGTCTTTTGTATAGTACCTCCCATAGGAGGAGCATTAAAAGTCACAAAAGGTACCTTGTACCAATGAGATACGACTTGCGCTAAACCGCCACCCAAAGAATGCCCAACAAGAACAATATTTGCGTCACTAAAAATACTTTCTGCACGTTGATAAAGGTCCTTTGCCGCACTCGCCTGTTTTGGACAAAATCCCACGGCCAACTTTACATCAGCTGTAAAATCTCTGGCAGATGCAGTTCCTCGAAAAACAACGACAACTTCATTGCCTTGTTTGTAAATACAGCCATGAAACCCACCAGTGGTATTTTCATTTCCTTCACCAAAACGCCAAGTATCCCAACCATTAACTTTAGCTTTGCTCCAATCAGGCACTTCATAGACCCGATTCGCCATTTGTGCATATGTATTTAATATAGTCATGATTTTATCTACCAAAAATTATGAAAAACATTCGTCCATATAACTTTGCAGCATCAATGCCTTCTATACGTTACAGAGCTAGTTTGATTTTAGCCTTTTTGCAATTCTATCGACATCGCCACTCCCCATCACTGTATCAAACTCTTCGCCTAATATTACGAAAAGAGCTGATCGAGCTGCATTAGCTCCATTTTTATCATACATTTCACCTGACATATGTAATAAAGTTCTTGCTGCTTGGCCTCGGTGCTTACCTAAAGTGCTACCTCCAAACCCTCTCTTTATAACCCCTTTGTAAAACTTTTTTTATCCCCGTTTACCATAGTCCAATACAGTCACTCCAGTTCCTATGCCCGCCCCAGCAACCCATCCCAAAGCAGTCCCTGCTACAGGAACAATCGAACCTACTGTTGCACCAGAGATCGCACATCCTAATTTAGCAGTGCTAATGACTGCTTTCCTAACAACTTTCGTCGATTTTTTTTCACGAACATACAAAATTGCCTTTTCATCTTCAGTTACGCCAATATCCGTGCCATCAAAACTTTTACCACGAGCCATAAAAAACTCTTGTAATATATCGTCCAAAACTGAGACTTTTACTTGTGCGGCCCCACCAGACATCGCATCACCACTTCCTGGTAAGACCATACCTGCAACTTGCTTTTCAAATTGGCGGCTAACATATGCCATACAAACTCCTTGCTAATTTGTACAAAAACCACTTATAAATCGAGCCTAAACATCTAAAACATGTCGTATTTCGTTACTAATCATGAAAAAAATCGATATTATTTAACATGACTATGAACTTACCACAGGTTAACCTGAATATTGTATTTTGTAGCCCGTATGAAACGAAGTGGAATACGGGGCTCTTCATTTCGAATTCCCCGTATTACGCAAGCTTCATACGGGCTACATTAATAAATAAAATATTGTCTACTTTTGGGTAATAAAACAACCTGTGGCTTGCTAACAGGCATATTATTTAATTGAGACTATCTTACTTATTCAAACTTTATATTGCATGATCCAACATATCAGCAATTCCACCGCCATTATCACCACCTAAGGTCTCTTTTAATGCAATAGCTAAATGGTAATCCTCTAAATCTGCATTTCTGGCAACTTTTGCATCTGCCGGTGGAACATATAATTCTTTTCCATTATGTCTTCCAACGAGTTTGTACCCAAATCGTAATAATCCTGTAATTTCTCGTCCGGTTACAACAAATCCATTATATTCATTACTCCAAAGATTACTTTTACTGCGAGGAGAGTGAAGTTCAAATGATGCCACTCGATTAATGCCGCCCAATATCCACACATCATTGACTACATTCGCCCATTTACCCATCTGAAGAATATTTCCAAAGGTATTATCATCAAGTAATGACGAATCTACATTCAAATTTGATTTTTCTTTTCTCAAATCAGATGAAAGGTCAAAGCTTCGTCCAATATATTGAACACCTCTAGCATTATGAGCCTTGTTATATGCTGCCCAACAATATTGCAATAAAGTACTAAAAACCACCTTTCCACCCGCTTGTATATGTTTACTGTGTGTACTATCTGGAACACTAGGCCTATCTTTTGATTGCTCCCACATCCAGTTTTCATCAACACCTTTGCGGTAGATTAATTTAAGTTCTGCCATTAATTTGGCTTCTGTGTAGGCCATATAATCATCTCCTTAGATAGTTCTATTAAAATATTCGCAACTTTTCGCACTACTGTTTTTGCCAGAACAGTTCGCTACAAGGCAATCCACCATTTCACTGTGATGACAATTTTCTATCATTAAACCATCCTACAGTTTGTTATTAATAATAATGAGTTTCAATCACTCAAATTCATACCCAAACTCCTCATTCAGCACGCTAACATGTACACACTCAATAGTATTTGCCATCCATCATCCGAATTACCGGTTTTACGTGGAAAATAAAGCTTACTGACCCCTTCATTTTTCCCGTTGTATTCTCTGCTTCTCCCCAAATTTCATAATATTTACAATACTACTAGGACACCCATTTCATGAGTGCTTCCAACCTTATAACACAGTAAAAAAACATATTTCCTCAATAAATAACTGTTAATTTACCGTAACTACCACATCAAACCGTTACCAGGACTGTATATATAATCTGAATGAAAATCCCCACCCATTTTATCAAGCTTATTCAAATTATCTGTACGATCATGCGAACCTTTACCTTGAAAATCATCGATCCAGCTAGCGGCTCCTGATAGCCCAATCCAATAAGATAAAATCACATTAAGACCTTTACAGGAAGAGCTATTCGATACCTCTTCAAAACGTACTACTCCACCATAAGCCACATGGGAAGACAATCCAAAAATTCGTACTTGATCATAGGTTTCTGATCCCATTTTCTTTGCTGCATGCAACTGCATTTGTCCTCCAATTTTTGAGGCAGTTGAATAAATTTCCTTTGTATCCATCCAACCACCTTGTGCAGATTCCAGCCCACCTGACAAATCTCCTGCAAGAGAATATATACCAGAAGATTCACCTTTCACATGATCAAGCAACTTAGTAACTACATCTTTTAAGACCAGCTCTCCTAAAGCTCTCGGTGCTGATTTAGCTTTCCCTGTTTTAACAGCATAAAATGTGTATGCGACATATTTGGAATCAAGCCGCCAATTATTAATTGGATTAACGATAATGTCATACAGTTGCTTTGAACCACCAAATGTTTTTTTTGTCGTATCCGAAACTCCCTTTCTTTTTGCAATTGCCTTTAAAATTAAGCTAGCAGCCACTTCATCATTCATCTTGTCTAAATTATTTGCCATTACCATACCTCATTTTTTTATTGTTTCTCTATATCAAAACGGTTCGTAAAAAAGAAAGCGAACACTACAAACCAATCCTCAACTATTTAAACTATATTCAAAAACCAATAGGGATCAGACTCCATTGATTGCGCTTTACGTTTGAGGCATTTAGCCTGCATCTATTTCAAAAGATCAACCTGCCTGCCCCTTAGTTTACACGTCTAATTGACATGTAATTGCAGATAAATTTGATGCAATACTATCCATTTCATTCGCACTCGAAACAAGTGGTCCTCCTTGCACTACAAGAGGCTCCATCCCATGAGCCATAATGATCATTTGCATTAATCACTTTTTAATGACCTAAAGCTGACATTGTAATGCTATGAAACTACCACCATACCTTTCCACGCGCTTTCGCATTGGAATTTACAACCAATTGTTTTTAAAAACATAATTAATAAATGATGGGCTCTCACCGCATTAATAGCGATAACCATCTGCAATAACATTAGAATTAAACGTTAACTACCGATGGATACAAAACTTCTTATACTAGCTGGTTACTCCCCTTTAGTTTGCATGACCAGCATTAAGATGGCTCTATCTCGTGAATTAATAACCATATCCCCCTATTTAGTCAAACAAACTGCCAATACCAAAATCATCATCATCCTCAACTGCAGTACTTAATTCTCCATTATTAATATCACGAACAAAATAACAAAAACTATCTGCATTATCAACGGCTTCTACGTGAGTCAAGCTCAACCAATCAGGTTCACCAAAATAAGCATGGTCTTCAGTATTAGCAAATTTATGCGTAGCTTCATGAACAACAATACAAACTTGTTCTACCTGGTCAGAACCTGTTTTAAAATATTTTAAACTGACATGAATCCTACCAACACCACCTCGAACATACCCCTGAGTACTTGAACCACTTTCACCGCGCCAACGACAAATTGCAGCAATTACCATCGGGTTACCGACTCCAACACGTGTTGCTGACAGCACCGTTCGGACGGCTTCTAACTCCACCCCTGCAGCAGGCATACTTTTAAAATAAAGCAAATAAGCATCTTTAACATGCTGAGGCCAATGGGTCACATCTGCCCCAACAATACCATTAGCTTTTCGTAACCACTTTCTAGCGGTGTAAACAGAATTGGTAACATTTTGAACTTTAATTTTCCCCTCTTTTCCTGAGGCTTGAGTCCCTTTATAATCGAATTTAATAGCGTCTTGTCCAACTATTTCAAATGATTTACTTCTCCACGGTAGAGGAACAGGCATTAATCTAGGCATTTTTATTCTCCTTATACAATTTATTCAAAATCATAAACAAACTCACCATCAGCAACGCTAACATGAACTCGCTCAATTTCTTTTCCTTCCATCATCCGAGTTAAAAATTCAGTACTAATGGCTGGCAGCATCGTATTAGTCAAAATTGCATCAATCATACGACCACCACTTTCCAACTCAGTACAGCGTTCAGCAATTAACTTAATCACCTCTTCGTCGTAAGTAAATGGTATTTTATGATTTTCTAGAATGCGTTTTTCTATACGTCCTAATTGCAATTTAGTAATCGCGGCAATCATTACATCACTTAATGGGTAATAAGGAATCACCACTAAACGGCCTAACAAGGCAGGTGGAAATACTTTGAGTAAGGGCTCACGTAAAGCTTTAGCTATCCCCTCTGGCTCGGGCATTAAATCAGGGTCTTTGCATAAATTACTGATTAAATCCGTACCCGCATTGGTAGTGAGTAAAATCAAAGTGTTTTTAAAATCGATGACCCGTCCTTCTCCATCTTCCATCCAACCTTTATCAAACACTTGAAAGAAGATCTCATGTACATCGGGATGTGCTTTTTCAACCTCATCAAGTAACACTACGGAATAAGGTCTGCGTCTAACTGCTTCAGTTAATACCCCACCTTCACCATAACCTACATAACCTGGAGGTGCGCCTTTTAAAGTGGATACCGTATGTGCTTCCTGGTACTCACTCATATTAATAGTGATAATGTTTTGCTCACCACCATAGAGCGTTTCAGCCAATGCCAAGGCAGTTTCTGTTTTACCAACCCCTGACGTACCAGCAAGCATAAATACGCCTATCGGTTTACCAGGATTATCCAGACCGGCCCGTGAAGTTTGAATACGTTTAGCAATCATATCTAACGCATGGCGCTGACCAATAATACGTTTTTCAATGTTGTCCGCTAAATGAAGAATATTTTCCACTTCATTTTTGACCAT
>ENA-ORXI01003176-ORXI01003176.1-sediment-metagenome-genome-assembly--contig:-NODE-3176-length-11264-cov-9.800125_pt1 | contig 11264 bp, 8 predicted proteins | sample MGYA00237861_ERZ511468 | MGnify/ENA primary metagenome ERZ511468 (study PRJEB26299, sample SAMN06266213) | sediment metagenome | isolation source: Hudson Canyon methane seep mesocosm | place: USA:Hudson...
TGCTCTCGCCCAATACAAACTGACGGCCCATCTCTTTCATTGCGCGGCTGACGGCAGTGCGAATTACAGGCTCACCAATACGCTTGATAGCACCGCGCAAGGCGCCAACCGGGCTGCGCTCATCGTCCAGAACCTTGCCCGTCAACATCAACGCCCAAGTCGAAGCATTGACCAGCGAGGAGGAGGATTTCCCAAGGTGTTTACCCCAGTTGGACGGCGCGATCTTATCCTCGATCAGTGCATCAATGGTTTCGGCATCAGGCACCCGCAGCAGGGCCTCAGCCAAGCACATCAGCGCAACACCTTCGTCGGTAGAAAGCCCGTACTCTGCTAGGAACACTTCCATCAATCCTGGCGCGGAATGACCCCGAATATCGCGAACCAAGGCAGCAGCATTGGCGCAGATTCGGGCCCTGTCATCATCTGTAAGAGCGGCAGTGGCCACCAGCTGATCGCGAAGATCAGACTGATCGGCAAATGTCATTGCGTCGATGACGTGGCGCAAGGGTTGGGTGTTTGCCATCGGGGGCTCCAATTATTCAGGCGTTTTGGTAAGGATACTGACAATCTCACGGGACATTCGCCTGAATTTCTGAAATAGTTGGGCAGTCGGACTGAAAACTGAGAGGGAAACGATGCAAACGGACTTGAATGGATTGGATCAGTTCGATCAGAAGATTCTGACGGTTTTAGGCGGAGAGGGACGGATCTCTATTGCTGATTTAGCGCGGCGGATTGGCCTGTCCAAATCTCCCACTCAGACCCGGCTGAAACGGCTAGAGGCCGAAGGGATCATCACCGGGTACCGCGCTTTGGTAGACCCAATCCGTTTGGGGTTGGATCATGTTGCATTTGTCGAAGTGAAGCTAAGTAACACCAGAGAAATTGCTCTGACGGCATTTAATGCTGCCGTCACCAAAGTGCCTGAAATTGAGCAAGCGCATATGATCGCATCGAATTTCGACTATCTGTTGAAGGTGCGCACACGCAGCATGGCCGCTTATCGTTCTGTTTTAGCAGAGAAAATTTCGACATTAAATGAGCAATCGGCTGTTGCCATTACCATCTATAACAATGACCTGGCTTTAATTAAAGACCAGCGAAAAGTAGATTTAAACAAGGGCCATAATCATATTGCTTTTAGAGGCGTTAGTGCAAAGATGCGACCTGAAACGGCTATGTTAAAAAGTTTAACTCATAGTAAAGGTTTCAGTGTTCTTGAACAAAATTTTGATTATGATCTACTGACCCCTAAAAGCTTATTAGATAAATATGTCGGAAAACAGGTTCGTATTGCCAAAACTAACCCGGCTACAGGTATACAAACGATAGAAAAAGCAACAGTCCTTAGTACTCAACAAGGTGAAGTATTAAAAATCGGAAATAGAATTGAGACCAATCCAACGGGTCAGTATATTTTCGACAATATTCCAGCCAACCTCAGAGATCAGCCGACTTTAGTGACTCAACTAATGAGTTCAACGTCCAGTACTCAACAATTAGAATTAAGCTATTTATCAGGCGGACTTTCCTGGAAAGCTGACTATGTCGCTGAATTAAATACTAATGATACTTCAATAGACCTACTTGGCTGGGTAACATTAAGTAATGTAAGCGGTGCTTCTTATCAAAATGCAAAGTTACAATTAGTGGCTGGTGACGTTAACCGAGTCGAGCCGCAGAGAAATCCAAGAGCTCGCGAAATGAGAAGTCTTGCCATGCTTGCAGATGCTGCTCCTATGAATGAAGAAAGCCTGTTTGAATATCATTTATATAGCCTAAACCGCCCTACCAGCATTTTTAATAAACAAACTAAGCAAGTCTCTTTACTTTCCGCTTTTTCAATTCCAGTTAACAAAGAACTGGTGTTAAATGGAGCGAACTATTATTACCATCGTCAACAAGATCAAATTGGGAATAAACTTAAAGTCGGTGTTTTTGTTCAATTAGAGAATAAAAAATCGACGGGGTTGGGCATGCCAATCCCAAAAGGTGTTGTACGGGTTTATAAAAAAGATAGCCAAGGTAATGCTCAATTTATTGGTGAGGATAAAATTGACCATACGCCTAAAAATGAAACAATTCGTTTAAAACTGGGTAATGCTTTTGATGTAACCGCTAATAAAAAACAGACTGACTTTAAAAAACGTAAGCATATAATACCTGGCAGAAACTCTTTTGAAACCGCGTATCAAATAGAATTAAAAAATGCCAAGTCAAAAGCTGTGACTGTTATTGTTAGGGAACCCATCCCTGGTGACTGGAAAATATTAGAAGAAAACCATCCCCACAAAAAAATTACCGCAGGAAATGCTGAATGGAAAATCAAAATTCCAGCTGAATCGAGTAAAACTTTAGATTACCGTGTACTAGTTGAGTATTAATATTTGAGGGGGACGGTCTTTACAATCCAGAACTTAAAAACAGATTTAGAATAGCTTTCTATTTTTTTATCGGTAGAAATGGCTTCTAGCTACGACTGAATTAAATAAAGTCACGGTTAGAAGGCCCCTTCTTTATTGACGAAATATTTTAAAAGACAGTGACCGACTTGTTTTTAGAATAAGCTAATCACATCCCTTAAACAATACGCCAAAATTGACAAAGTTTTTAAGTTAGCGCGCCCAACGTTGCGATATATAGTCTGTTGCATCAACTATATTTAAATCTCGGGTGCCTCCCCCTGTCCTTAAAAAAAACTTGGCATCTTTATTCTGTTTAAAAAATACGGGGTGTGTTGATTGATTGACGATTAATCTGCAAACATATTGTTCATCAACCACGTGAAACATAACATGAATAAACTGGCAAAATTGCGCGCCTAAATTTGATGCAATTGTAGTCATTAATAATTGTTCAAACCCATCGCTGTCTTTTCTGCGCAAAGTTTTAAAATCATTTTCTAAGCCTAAAATTTCACCATCATCTGCAACACCAATCAACAATGTACCACCAGTATAACTATTCATAAATCCAGCCAGCGTTTTAATCACCGCTATTTCAATGTTTTTATTCGTGCATTGCTGTTGATAGTCCCAACGGAATGATGATTTAAATTCTAATAACGGCCCTTCTCCCTGTTGAACTGAGGCTTTCAGGTCGCGTTGTAATTCAGCGGTTAATTGTTCTATTTGGGCCAGTTTTTTATGTAGTTTTCCATAAATCCAAGCTAGAACAACGCCAAAAACAATACCTACCTTAGCAATAAACCATGTTTTTATTGGTGTATGTCCTTGTAATGATTCTATAAATCGCCTTGAGATATAATTAAAAGCTGGCTCATTATCCACGCCATGCTCATGAAAATAAACAAAATCATACAATGGGTAAAAAATTAAAACACCGACTATGCCGCCAATAACAGCAGCTGACAAATAAAACCTTAATTGCAATTTAAATAATCTAATCAATAAATTTAAATATCTTTTCATCAGTTATTTTTTATATTTTCCTATTACGGTTGAAACAGTCTACAAATATTCATTTTCTACTTTAGAAAACAAAAAGATCACTCCAATCCCAATGTTATTAAGTTATCTGACTATGAACAAAAAACAGGTTATGCATTTTTAAAGTTGTTCATAGCCATTTTAAGTTAAGGTGAAAAGAGTCTATTTTGATTTCTCCACCCCCAACCCCCTCCATCAGGAGAGGGCTTAAGAGCAAAAACATTTGCCTTAAATTGCTTAACTTAATGACATTGATTACGAAACCCAGTGATTTATTCTTTCTTGCAGGATATCTTTTTTCAAAACCTTATTATCAACTTTCAAATATGCAACGCTTTCTTCAAAATGTAATTTCACTTCTGCGATACCTTCAATATCTAGTAAATCAAGCACAAACTGATCACCTTGTTCCAGACTAATATCGTCCAGTGAAATCAGCATATTCGCCAGGTATTTAGGTGGAGTCATAAATAAGGCCACTATAACCCAGGAACCTGCTGCAATTGCAGAAAATAGAAAAACAGTTTCTACACCCAATTCACCATAAAGCCAACCGCCCGCTGCGCCGCCAACAAAAGCCCCCATAAACTGAGAACTCGAGTAAGCTCCCATAGCAGTGCCTTTTAAGTCACCAGGCGCTGTTTTTGAGATTAATGAAGGTAATGTTGCTTCTAATAAGTTAAATCCGCAAAAAAACAGCCATAAAAAACCAATTAACCCCACTAAGTTATTAAAGTACATAAACAGACCGACATTGGCCAACAGTAAAGCCATAATTGCACCGATAAAGATCTTTTTCATCTGCCTCTTTTTTTCAGCAATAATGACAAAAGGGACGATGACAGCCATTGAGGTAACCAATATAGGAAGATAAACCATCCAGTGGTTTTCTGGGATTAATCCAGCATCTCTTATCAATAAAGGTAACACAACAAAACTGGCGGTTAAACAAAGGTGTAATACAAAGATGCCATAATCCAGTCTTAGTAAATCAGGGTTTTTCAACACATTTAAAAACTGCCCAGGGACTAACTCAGCATCTCGATGAACTCTTGATTTCTTAGGGGTTGGGACAATAAATAACACGACAAATATTGCTAATAAAGATAAACCAGCCGTTAACCAAAAAATACCGGATATCCCTACATAAGAGGCAAGAATGGGCCCTAAGGTAATAGCCACTCCAAAAGATACCCCAATACTCGCTCCAATAGTTGCCATGGCTTTGGTACGGTGAACTTCTTGAGTTAAATCTGCAACCAATGCCATAATTGCCGCCGCTATTGCCCCACTCCCTTGAATGGCTCGTCCAATTAATACCCCATATATAGTTGTAGAAACTGCGGCAACAATACTGCCTGCAGAAAATAAAATTAATCCGATAATAATTATTTTCTTACGACCAAACCGGTCAGACAATAATCCAAAAGGTATTTGTAAAATGGCCTGTGTTAATCCGTACACACTGATTGCCAATCCGATTAACATCGGAGTTGCACCTTCCATTTGTTCGGCAAACAATGACAACACAGGCAGAATCATAAATAGACCCAACATGCGTAAAGCATAAATACTAGATAATGACAGTGTTGCACGCTTTTCCAGCGCAGTCATTGGACTGGTAATGTCCTGTATTTGTGTCAAAACTTAACTCTCCTAGAGATAACTTATGCAATATCGTCAATTATTAAATTCACGTTCCATTGCTATTAAGGGATAAAAAGACGTATATTATCAGGTTCTTTAACCATCAGGAATTCTATATCGTGGACACAATCAGTATTCGAGGTGCCAGAACACATAATCTTAAAGATATTGACCTCGATTTACCTAGAGATTCCTTAATCGTTATCACTGGACTCTCAGGGTCTGGCAAGTCATCTTTAGCTTTTGACACTATTTATGCAGAAGGTCAACGACGCTATGTAGAATCCTTGTCGGCTTATGCCAGACAGTTTTTGTCAATGATGGAAAAGCCTGATGTCGATCATATCGAAGGGCTTTCGCCTGCGATTTCAATCGAACAAAAATCAACTTCGCATAATCCCCGGTCAACTGTTGGTACTATCACTGAAATATATGATTATTTAAGGTTATTATATGCCCGTGCGGGCATTCCTCGCTGCCCAGAACATCACAGTTCTTTAGAAGCGCAAACGATTAGTCAAATGGTTGATCAGGTTTTATCCCAACCTGAAGGCGAACGCTGGATGCTATTGGCACCTATCGTTAATGACCGTAAAGGCGAACACATTCTGTTAATGGAAGATCTTCGTGCACAGGGCTTTATCCGTGCCAGAATTGACGGTGAAATTTTTGATCTGGATGAACCACCTACGCTAGATTTAAAAAAGAAACATACCATTGAAGCGATTGTTGACCGCTTTAAAATTCGTGATGATATTAGTTTACGATTATCAGAATCTTTTGAAACCGCTTTACGACTTGCAGATGGTATTGCTGTCGCTGCAAGCATGGATAGTGATAAAAAAATAATATTTTCTGAACGCTATGCCTGCCCAGAATGTGGCTACAGCATTACCGAACTGGAACCACGTATTTTTTCATTTAACAATCCAAAAGGTGCATGCCCAGGTTGTGATGGTTTAGGTGTCAGACAGGACTTTGATCCGGCACTTGTCGTTCATAACGCTGATATTAGTCTGTCAGGCGGTGCGATAAGAGGTTGGGACAGGCGTAATGCCTATTATTATCAGATCATTTGTTCTTTAGCTGATCATTATGGTTTTGATACTGAAGCTCCTTTTTCTGAAATCCCTAAAGAAACTCAAGCGGTTATTCTTTATGGCAGTGGTTCTAAAAAAATCAACTTCCAATACATGTCCGGGGCGGGGAAAAAACAAAAGAAAAGCCACCCATTTGAAGGCATTATTGCCAATATGGAAAGGCGTTACCGTGAAACTGAATCACAAATGGTCAGAGATGAGTTATCCAAATATCTCGCTCAAAAGACTTGCGAGCAATGTGATGGTGCCCGATTAAATACTGCAGCGCGTAATGTTTTTATCAATGAAAAACCCTTACAAGACCTGACTAGCTTGCCAATAAAACAGGCATTAGATTTTTTCAGCTCTCTAAATCTCCCAGGCCATAGAGGGGAAATTGCCGAAAAAATTAATAAGGAAATTCAGGAACGTTTAGAATTTTTAGTCAATGTAGGGTTAAATTACTTAACTTTAGATAGAAGTGCAGACACCTTATCTGGCGGTGAAGCTCAGCGTATTAGACTAGCCAGTCAAATAGGTGCTGGCTTAGTCGGTGTAATGTATGTACTGGATGAACCGTCAATTGGTTTACACCAACGTGATAATCAGCGCCTGTTAAATACCTTATTCAGGCTGCGTGATTTAGGTAATACCGTGATTGTGGTTGAACATGATGAAGATGCCATTATGTCAGCTCAGCATGTAGTCGATATTGGCCCTGGTGCGGGTATTCATGGGGGTGAAATTGTTGCAGAAGGCACGCCAGAAGATATTAAGAATAATCCTAACTCGTTGACAGGACAATACTTATCTGGAAAACAGGCAATTGAAATCCCCCAGTCTTTAACTGCTATTGATAAAGATAAAGTCATTACCCTACACAATGCTCAGGGTAACAATTTACAAAATATAACAATTTCTTTTCCAATTGGCCTAATGACTTGCGTAACAGGCGTATCTGGCTCTGGAAAATCTACCTTAATTAACGACACGCTCTACCGCTATGCGGCAAGACACATCAACAAAGCCAGTTGTATTCCTGCGCCTTGTGATGATATTACTGGTTTAGATCAAGTCGATAAAGTGGTTGATATTGATCAAAGTCCTATTGGCAGAACCCCGCGTTCAAACCCGGCAACTTATACAGGTATTTTTACTCCTGTAAGGGAATTATTTGCTGCTACGCACGAAGCACGCTCAAGAGGCTATACACCTGGTCGGTTTAGTTTTAATGTTAAAGGTGGACGCTGTGAAGCTTGTAAAGGCGATGGGGTCATCAAGGTCGAAATGCACTTTTTACCTGATATCTATGTACCTTGTGACACTTGTAATGGCAAACGCTATAACAGAGAAACACTTGATATTCGTTATAAAGGTAAAACCATTAACCAAATACTTGATATGACAGTGGAGGTTGCGGCAGAGTTTTTTAGCCCCGTCCCCGTGCTGGCAAAAAAACTACATACACTGATTGATGTAGGTTTAAGTTATATCACTTTAGGGCAAAATGCAGTCACACTTTCTGGCGGAGAAGCTCAACGCGTTAAATTAGCCAAAGAATTATCTAAGCGTGACACAGGAAAAACTTTATATATTTTGGATGAGCCAACCACAGGGTTGCACTTTCACGATATAAAACAATTACTTTCTGTCCTTCACACCCTTCGTGATCATGGTAATACAGTGATTATTATTGAGCATAATCTTGATGTGATAAAAACTGCTGACTGGATTATTGATATGGGACCAGAAGGTGGAACCGGGGGGGGCTCTCTAGTGGCTGAAGGTACGCCCGAAGATGTGGCCAATAATGAAGCTTCTTTTACTGGGCATTATTTGAAGCGGTATTTAAAGCCTAAATAAATTTAGAGTATGACAAGTAATAAGGCTGGAACAACTCCAGCCTGAATTTAATTATTTACATCTTGTCAGATGTAAATAATTATTCTTCTATTTATACTCAGGGTATGACGAGAGCAAGCAAGCCCTATCACCCCATACTCAAATAACGTTCACCTGTATCATGAATAATGGTGACTACTATTTTACCAGTGCCCATTTTTTCAGCAACTCGTAAAGCTGCACAAACACTGGCTCCTGATGAGATGCCAGCCATAATACCTTCTTCCTCTATTATGCGCTTGCGCATAGCAAAGGCTTCTTCAGTACTGACTTGTTCAATTGCATCAACTAAATCTATATCCAGGTTTTTAGGAATAAATCCTGCACCTATACCTTGAATCTTATGTGGACTATGAACGCCACCTGAAATAACAGGGGATTCAGACGGCTCTACGGCAATCGCTAGAAAATCTTTATTTCTATTTTTAATCACATCCGCTACACCAGTGATAGTGCCTCCCGTTCCCACCCCACAAACAAAAGCATCAACTTTGCCATTTGTTGAAGACCAAATTTCCTGAGCCGTTGTTTTACGATGTATTTCTGGATTTGCTGGATTTTCAAATTGCTGGGGCATATAAGCACCCTCTGTTTCAGCCACAATTTCAGTTGCTTTGGCTATTGCCCCTTTCATTCCTTCTGGACCTGGTGTCAAAACAATCTCTGCACCATACAAAGCTAATAATTGCCGCCTTTCGACTGACATGGTTTCAGGCATAGTTAGAATACATCGATAACCGCGTGCAGCAGCAACCATTGCCAAAGCAATACCGGTATTACCCGAAGTCGGTTCAACAATCGTCCCACCTGGCTTCAATTCGGCTGATTTTTCTGCGGCAACTATCATTGCCAGGCCAATTCGGTCTTTAACCGAACCACCTGGGTTCCTGGATTCCAATTTTACAAAAACATCCGCTGATCCAGGTTTAACCAAATGTTGTAATTTAACCAAATCAGTATTACCGATAAGTTTGGTCACATCATGAACTGTTGTCATATTACCTCCTAACAAAACCGCTTTTATTAACCCAATAGAACACACTGTCATTTAATAATCAAATAACAAGCGCTTATAAATTACATTAAAGGCTTTAGATAAACAGCGACATGGCTTCCAAAAAACTATAAACCTAAAAACTATGAACTATTAGCAGTAAAAACATTCATTCAGGCCTATTTTTCAATTAACACAGCTGCCTGCACTGCAATGCCTTCTTTACGGCCTTCAAAACCTAACTTTTCTGTTGTGGTTGCTTTAACATTAATGCAATCAATATCAACCAGCAAGTCTTCCGCAATATTTGTACACATAGCAACAATATGCGGTGCCATTTTTGGTGCCTGAGCAATAATGGTGATATCAGCATTTACTAGCTTATAGCCTTTTTCTTGCACAATACCATAGACATGGCGTAATAAGACGCGACTATCAGCCCCTTTAAATTCAGGGTCGGTATCAGGGAAATGTTTACCTATATCACCTAATGCAGCTGCACCTAATAATGCATCGGCTAATGCATGTAATACCACATCACCATCTGAATGTGCTTCCAGACCTTTTTCATAGTCAATTTTTACGCCACCTAATATGACATCACCTTCATCTATAAAACGATGTACATCGTAACCCTGGCCTATTCTAATCATTGTTGATGCTCCATATAAAACTGTGCAAGTGCTAAATCTTCGGGACGAGTAATTTTTATATTATCAGGACGTCCTTCAACTATCTTTGGTTGTAAGCCTTGCATTTCTAGTGCACTGGCTTCATCTGTTACAGCCGGATTACCTTCTGCTTCTTCTAATGCTGCTTTCAACATGCCATAACGAAACATTTGGGGAGTTAATGCTCGCCAAATAACACTTCTATCAATCGTTTCGGTAATATTGGTGCCATCAACATTTTTTAATGTATCGTGAGAGGATAGAGCTAAAATGCCACCTACCTCATCATCTTTTAAAGATTCAATCAGAAAATGAATATCTGAACGGGTTAAGCAAGGTCTGGCTGCATCATGAACGAGTACCCAATCATCATCTGAGGCTTGTTCTCTTAACGATTTTAATGCAGATAAAACAGAGTCTGCCCTTTCTTTACCCCCTGCAGCAGTAATCACTTGTTTATGTTTTGAACATTCAAGTTCAGGCCAATAAGGGTCTTCTTTAGAGACAGCCACAGCGATTGCTGAAAAAACTTCAGCTTGTAATAATCTGTTTAAGGTTTGTTCTAAAACTGTTTTACCAGCTAATGGCAGGTATTGCTTGGGTCTGTCAGCTTGCATTCTTTTACCAACACCAGCAGCAGGAACAACAGCCCAAAATTTTGGTTGAGTCATTTATAGTGTCTCACTTGGTTTATTAAGAAGCTCTTGATAATGGCTATCAATTTGATTACAACTTAACAATTTAGGTTTATTTAGATTATGAAGAGATGAATCTGGAATATTATTAAGTGTTTTTTTTATCGATAAAAACATCCTACTAGTATCCAAATCTTTAAGAGGATCTTTGGATGGCTCTATATCAACTACAATTAAAAAATTCTTTTTAATATGTATGTATTCTTCTAATTGTTCTAGACTGAATCGAATAGATTTATCTTCAACAATACTCTGCAATATAGAAAAACTATCTCTTATTTTCTTATCCAGCTTAAATCCTTCAACTTTCTTTTTAAAATCCTTTTTTTTATCGCGCTTAATAAACTCTTTAAATCCTTTTAACTCTATAAAATCTACACAATTTAATTCTGGCAATATTTTTAAAGCATCGGCAGATTTTGGTGGTTGTGCTACTTTATTTTTAGCAACTATAGTTGCTTTAGTCTTATCAAAATCAATAACTTCTAGCTTAGATTTTGAACAACAACTTTTATCTAATCTTCCTAACTCATTAAATTCAAAAAAGCCTTTAACAACACCCCGCTCTATTAACCTTTCAAGCATTACCATCAACCCCAGACTAAGTTATGTAATGGTTCTGCCAGTGTTGTAAAAATTTCATTAATATTTTCAGTCACATCATTAATTTGAGAACTTACCCCGTCACTTTCTGTTAAGTAAAAAGTAGTTCTATCTTGAATTCCAAACTCTTCACTAAAGACACTCAGTGCTTGAATAATTTCAGGGCTATGTGAAGTAATTAATACGGGAATATCATTTTTGACTAAAGCAACTATTAACTTAGC
>ENA-ORXI01003178-ORXI01003178.1-sediment-metagenome-genome-assembly--contig:-NODE-3178-length-11263-cov-4.712051_pt1 | contig 11263 bp, 10 predicted proteins | sample MGYA00237861_ERZ511468 | MGnify/ENA primary metagenome ERZ511468 (study PRJEB26299, sample SAMN06266213) | sediment metagenome | isolation source: Hudson Canyon methane seep mesocosm | place...
TTCACAATAACTTCTGGTTTCATATTTAATCTTAACTCTTCAACTAAAGGAAGTAATCTCTCTTTATCCCCATCAAGTAATAGCTTTTCAACTTTTGCTTTAGGTTCTAACTTTTGATATTCTTCATCACTTTCTTCTTCATGGTCTTCTACATTTGAAAAATGATCAATAAATTTAAATAAAGGGTCCCCATTTTCATGGTTATTAAAAATTAAATCATCACACGCTTTTTTATCTTCTATGCTTATTTTATTTAAAGGCAAAATATGTTTTACATTTACAATAGCAGTCGTTAATCCAGCTTTTACACAATAGTCTAGGTAAATAGAATTTAAATAAGCTCTGGCTTTTATATCTAAACCAAAAGAGATATTAGATAATCCTAATGTTGTACCCACTTCTGGATGTCGTATTTGGAACTCTTTGATTGCTTCAATTGTTTCAACGCCTGCTGTTCTATACTCTTCATCCCCTGAACCAATTGTAAACGTTAACATATCAAAGACTAAATCTTCTGCTCTAAACCCATGCCTGTCTATACATAAGTTATAAATTCTCTCAGCAACGTCTAGTTTTTGTTGTTTGGTTTTAGCCATTCCAACTTCATCAATCACTAAACAAACAAGTGCTGCTCCATGTTTTTTGGCCAAAGAACAAACAGCATCAAACTTTTCTTCACCATCTTCTAAGTTAACTGAGTTAATAATAGCTCGGCCACCTATTTGTTTTAGTGCTGCTTCTAGGGCATAAATTTGTGTTGAATCTGCCATAAGTGGAAGTGGAATTTTTTGAGAGTACAAAGCAATAACCTTGTCCATATCTTCTCTTTCATCACGTCCTGCAAATCCCACTGACACATCAATAATATGTGCTCCAGCCCTAACTTGTTGTTGTCCAACACTTAATGTTCCTTCATAGTCATTTGCTTTTAAAAGCTCTCTAAAGGCTTTTGATCCTGTTGCATTTGATCTCTCCCCAATTAACATAGGCATAGGATCTTGTTTTAAAGGTACCGTACCAAATAATGAAGCTAACGAAGGTAGTATAAACCCTGTTGGCTTTTTTGGAACTGTATTTTTAACTGCATTTGATAATGCAAAAATATGCTCAGGAGTGGTACCACAACATCCCCCTAAAAAAGCAACTCCATTAACATCTAAAAAAGATTCTTGTAGAGAAGTAAATTCATCAGGTCCCATTGGATAATAAGGTACACCACCTCTATTTTGAGGTAAACCTGCATTGGAATGAACTGAAATTGGGAATTTTGAAGCTAAACTAAGTGCTTTAACATGTTTTGCAACTTGTTTTGGTCCAGTACCACAGTTAAATCCCAAAGACAATATATTAAAGGGTTCTAAAATAGAAGCTATAGTTAAGGCATCCGTACCAATTAACATCGTACCCGTTAACTCAATAGTAACAGATACCATAATTGGAATCTGAGGTGCTTGATCTGTCAAAGCATGAAGTGCTGCTTTTATTTGTAAAGGATCTTGACATGTTTCAAGAAGAAAAATATCACAACCCCCATCAACCAAACCTCTGGCTACTTCTTTATATCCATCATACATTTCATCATAATGAATATGTCCTAATGAAGGAAGTTTAGTCCCAGGTCCAATTGAACCTAAAACAAATCTTGGCATTTCATCACTTTGAAACTTATCACACGTTTCTTTCACTAACGCAGCACCCAAACGAGATAATTCATACGCTTTTGAGGCAATATCATATTCATCAAGGACCCAAGACATTGTTCCAAAGGTATTTGTAGTGATTAAGTTTGCACCAGCATTTGCATAAGAATCATGTATGCTTCTTAAAACATGAGGTGCAGTTTCGTTTAAAAGTTCATTACATCCTTCTAGGTCTTCACCATCACACATCCACTCTTGGGCTTTAATATCTGCTAGTTGCAGTTGTGTACCCATAGCACCATCTATTACTAATGTTCTGTTTTCTATGATTTCTTTGATTTTTGTTGTCATTTAATCTTCTATTTAATTTAGTTTGATAAGTATATAAAAAAGCATGTTAAAAGTCAAAAAGCTTACAGTTTTTGAATTATTAATCTAATAACGCTGGCTTTTCCCTGATGGCCTTTTCCTTCATCAAGTTCGACTTCTTCTTCTAAAAGTTTATGAATAATACTTGATTTAAAAAGTCCTCTGAAAGAATCAACTCCATAAAGTAAGTTTGTATCTTTTGGTCCACCACTACTGTAGTTTAGCTGTTTTTTTGAAAAAAACTCTCCTACGAAAAAACCACCAGATTTTAAACCTTCTTCAATTTGTGCAAATACCTGCTCACGTAAAGGAGATTCTAGATGCAAAAATGAGGCCAATATTCCACCAAATTTTTTCTTAACTTCCCAATGTTCTAAATCTAAACAAGAAGTTTGAACTTCAACGCCTTTTTCTTTTGCAAATTCTTGCAATTTTGATAATCCAACGTCTGAGGCATCTAATGCACTTACTTCATAGCCTTTTGTGGCAAAATACACTGCATTTCTACCTTCGCCTTCGCCTAAAAAAAGGATTTTCTCTTTTTTGCTAAAATTATTTATACAAGAAACTAAAAACTCATTTGGTTTCTTTCCATATAAAAAGTCTTTTTTATCAAATTTTTGATTCCAAAATTCTTGTTGATTCATGTTTTTCCCAATAATTTAATGATATATAATAGTATTAATATAACATAGTTTTAATTAAAGCTCTGGATTAGTTATTCGCTTTAAAAATATCTATTTTATATTTATCTTTGATATAATAATTTCTCAAAAGGAGTTCTCTATGACAAAACAAATGCAAATTGATCTGGCAGAAAATTTCCAAAATATGCATAAAGAAAAAAATATATTAGTTTTACCAAATGCCTGGGACGCAGGAAGTGCAGTTATGTTTGAGAAAGAGGGATTTAATGCAATTGGAACAACCAGTGCTGGGATTTCTTATTCCTTGGGTTATCCTGATGGAGAGTGTATTACTTTTGATGATGTATTAGATACAACAAAAAAAATTATTAGAAGAATTGGTGTTGCTTTAAGTGTTGATATAGAAAGAGGATATGGAGAAAACTCAGAAGAAATAGTTAATAACGTCAAACAAATTATTAACGCTGGTGCTGTGGGTATTAATATTGAAGATGGGATTTTAGCACTTAAGGAACTGGTCAATAAAGAAGAGCAATCCAAACTTATTTATGAAATTTCTAAAATTAAAGATACTCTTGGAGTAAACTTTGTAATTAATGCCAGAACAGATTGTTTTTGGTTAAGTACTTCTAATAACAAAGAAGAATTATTAAAACAAACCATCATAAGAGCAAACGACTACATAAAAGCAGGTGCGGATTGCGTTTTTGTTCCAGGAGAGTTTAATGAAAACGATATAACACTGTTGGTTTCACAAATAAATGGTCCTATAAATATAATAGCAACCCCTTCTATTTCATCTACAAATGAATTGCAAAAGCTCGGAGTTTCAAGAGTTAGTACGGGTTCAGCTCCTGTTAGAGCAACGTATGCATTAATTAAAAATATTTCATATGAGTTAAAAAACAAAGGTACTTTTCATAATATCTACAAAACAACAATACCCTATGACAAACTCAACTTTATATTAAAGGATTAACTTGCAACTTAATGATTTAGTAGAAATATTAGAAAAACAAATAGGATCAACTCTTGATTATCCTTTTGGTGATGATGTTATGGTCTATAAAGTTATGGGAAAAATGTATGCACTTATTGGAGAAAATGACAATCCAAGAAGATTAAATTTGAAAGTTGATCCAATTGATGCCGTTGCATACAGAGATATTTATGAAAATGTTATACCTGGTTATCATATGAATAAAAAACATTGGAATACTGTTTATTTTGATAAAGATGATTCAATACCTAATGAAATAATTGTAGATATGATAAAAGATTCTTATGATTTAGTTAGATCCAAACTAACAAAAAAACAAAAATATGAGTTATTGGCTTTAAGTAAATAAAGGATTAACGTGAGTAAAATATTTATACTTCTTCTTTTAATTGGTATTCAAAGTTTCAGTACTGAAATTCGCTTAAATGAACGTTTTATATATACAAAAGATCATCAAGCAAATTTAATATCTTCTATTAAACCAAACTCAAAAAAAGCTGTTTTATATATACATGGATTTAATGATTACTTTTTCAATAAAGAGTTTCCCAAAGAATTTTTAAATCAAGGGTACAGCTTTTTTGCAATTGATTTACATAACCACGGTAAAAATATGAATAAAGATACAAAAAGATATTACTTTACAGACGTAAAAGAGTTTTACCCTGAAATAAACAAAGCCATTGATATTATAAAAGAAGAGTACAAAATAGAAAATATAACACTATATGGTATCTCACAAGGTGGGCTTATTGCAGCATTGTTTGAAAATGACAATCAAAGAGTAGACCGGCTTATTTTAGATAGCCCTTTTTTCGATTTTCATTTTAATTGGTTTTTAGAAAACATAGGACTTCCCCTTGTTGCTAAAATTGGCTATTTCTTCCCTCAACTAAAATTAACATCTAATGAAGTTAATATATTTGGTCAAACCATTCATAAAGATTTTGACGGTGAGTGGGATATTGACATGAATCTTAAAGCAATAAGCACAAATGCACCTGTGTATCTTGGATGGATTAGTGCTGTATACAAAGCACAACAAAAACTACAAAATGGCCTTGATATAAAAGTGCCCTCTCTTATTTTGTACTCAAACAAATCAACATCAGAGCAATCTAATAAAAAGTATCATCATAATACCGATATCGTTTTAGATGTAAAAGATATGAAAAAGTACGCTGATAAATTAAGTATTAACAAATCACTTATAACAAAAAAAGAAATAGCAAATGCAATGCATGGAACATTAATTTCTCCAAAACCAGTAAGACAAAAAGCATATCAAAAAATATTTGCATGGTTAAATGAGTAAAACTTCATATTTTTCATCAAAAAATTTGTATTACAAATATCTCATTTTTTTTTAATAAAAACTTTGCTACACTATATGCTTTAAAAAAATATATTAGGAAACTATAAAATGACTGAAGCAAAATGCATCTGGATGGATGGCGAATTTGTTGATTGGCATGAAGCTAAAATTCATGTACTAAGCCACACATTACATTATGGTAATGGTGCAATCGAAGGAACAAAAGCGTATAAAACACATGATGGTAGATGTGCTATTTTTAAGTTAAAAGAGCATACTAAAAGACTTATGAACTCTTCTAAAATGACATTAATTGATGTTCCTTTTACAGAAGATGAGTTAAATAAAGCTCAAGTTGAATTATTACAAAAAAATGAACTTTTTAATGGTGCTTACATTAGACCACTTGTTTATTTAGGGTATGGTGTTATGGGTCTATACCATAAAGAAGCACCTGTAAATGTTTCTATTTCTGCATGGGAATGGGGAGCATATTTAGGTGAAGAGGGTCTTAAAAAAGGTGTACGAGTTAAAATTGCATCAATGACAAGAAACTCAAATACTTCTGGAATGGGTAAAGCAAAAGCTGTTGCAAATTACTTAAATTCTCAAATGGCTAAAGGTGAAGCAGTTGAATGTGGATACGATGAAGCCCTACTAAGAGATGACCAAGGTTATATAGCTGAAGCATCTGGTGCTTGTTTTTTCATCGTACGTGATGGCGTTATTATCACTCCTCCAAATGATAACTCACTGGAATCAATTACTCAGAAAACAGTAATTGAATTAGCCCAAGATATGGGTTATGTAGTTGAGAGAAGAAGATTAACAAGAGAAGAAGTATACATAGCAGATGAAGCATTTTTTACAGGTACTGCTGTTGAAGTAACACCAATTCGAGATATTGATGCTAGAATTATAGGTGCTGGTGAAAGAGGTCCAATAACTGAAAAGTTACAAGCCGCATATTTTGATGTGGTTGCTGGTAAAAACGACAAGTACTTAAACGACTTAACATATATTAACTAAGGAAAAATTATGCCAATAGATAACGATTATTTTAAAAACAGACAAGGTTCTGGTGGTGGAAACAAAAACGGTGGAAACAACAGTGGTGATGGAGGCGGAGGTGGAAACTTTCAACCCCCATTTGAAACACCTGATTTCTTTAAAAACTTTGGTAAAAAAGCAATATTTATTTACATCATTGCTTTTATTGTAATCATTTTAGTAATGGCTAAGCCATATGAAATTATTAACTCTGGGGAAGTAGGAATTAAAGTTACTACTGGTAAATATGAGTCAGAACCACTAACACCTGGTATTCATTTATTTATTCCAGGAGTTCAGAAAATTATTGTTGTTGATACAAAAGTAAGATTGATGAACTACAAATCAAGAAATGATGAGATCAACTCATTTGACAGTGGTATTAAAGTAAACGGTGCCATTCAAATTCTTGACCAAAGAGGTTTACCTGTTTCTATTGAATTAACAGTACAGTACAAACTTCTTCCTCATGGAGCACCACAAACAATCGCAGCTTGGGGACTATCTTGGGAAGACAAAATCATCAACCCAGTTGTACGTGATATCGTAACAAAAACGGTTGGTAAATTTACAGCAGAAGAATTACCAACAAAAAGAAATGAAATTGCTATTCTAATTGACAATGGAATCAGAGAAGCAGTAAATAAACTTGATGGAAAACCAGTTGAACTGCTATCTGTTCAGTTAAGAGAAATTGGATTACCTAATAAGATTAAAGAGCAAATTGAGAGAGTTCAAATTGCAAACCAAGAAGCTGAAAGAGTTAAATACGAAGTTCAAAGAGCTAAACAAGAAGCTGAAAAAAGAGCAGCAACTGCAATTGGTACAGCACAAGCGCAAAGAATTGAAGCACAAGGTAAAGCAGATGCAGTAACAATTGAAGCAGATGCACAAGCAAAAGCAAATAAACTTATTGCACAATCTTTAACGCTAAATCTTCTTAAAATGCAACAAATTGAAGTACAAGGTAAATTTAACGAAGCACTTAAAGTTAATAAAGATGCAAAAATTTTCTTAACTCCTGGTGGTTCAACTCCAAACATTTGGGTTGATACAAAAAATCCATCAAGAGATTCTTCTATAAACAAATAACAAACTAGTAATAGTGAACAAGCAGTAGTAATAGATTTTCTATTACTGCTTACTTTTCACTTCTTACTTTTTACTTTCACTTTAGGATTTTAACATGAGTATAATCGAAAATATTGACTGGGTAAAAATGGATAATTTAATTCCTGTAGTTACACAAGAAGCTTCAACCAATGAAGTACTAATGTTAGCTTACATGGATAAAGAAGCACTAGATTTAACAATTTCAACAAAAATAGCACACTACTTTAGCAGAAGTAAACAGCGAATTTGGAAAAAAGGCGAAAGCTCTGGTCATATTCAAGATGTTGTTGATATCATGCTTGATTGTGATAACGATACTATTTTATTAAAAGTAAACCAAACAGGTGTTGCTTGTCATACTGGAAGAAAAACATGTTTTTTCACCAGTATTCAAACAGGTGAAACCGTATCAGATGTTGCAGTTAATACAACTTCTAGTTATGGGGTACTTGATAATTTATACCATACCATTTGTGAACGTAAAAACTCAGACCCTAAATCTTCTTACACTGCAAAACTTCTTCAAGGTAAAGAAAACTCTATGCTTAAGAAGATTGTAGAAGAAGCAGGAGAGTTTACTTTTGCAGTAAAAGATAATGATACAGAAGAGATTATTTATGAAGCAGCTGATATTGTATATCATATGATGGTGGCACTTGCTAGTAAAAATGTTAATCCTGATAGAATAAAACAAGAATTAAACAGACGATTTGGACTCTCAGGTATCGAAGAAAAAAATTCAAGAGAAGAAAACTAACCGTTTTCTTCTTCCTTTTAGCTCTGTCTCCTAGTGTAATCTTACCCACATTTTTAATGTACCTATTAACATACTAATTTTCAAAAGGCACAGTGAAGTCTAAACCTTTTCTAATCTAAAGTTATTATAAAATAATATAATTTGGTTATTTTATAAATTTATTCATAATATAAGTAAATATGTAGAATATATGTAACTTTAAGTAGCTTTTAATACTAAAATTAATAAATTACACAATTATAGTGCTCATTCAATTTTTAATTCGTTAAAATACAAACCTAAAAAATATTAAGGATTGTCACATTAGGTCATTATTATTAATTATTTCAAGTATTTTGTTCACAGGTTTGATTGTTGGATGCCAACAAATGTCTGAAGTTGAAAAACAAACGACAGTAATAAAACCAGTTGCAAAAATTAAAAAAGCTGTAAAAACTACTAAAAAAACTATTAAAAAACCTGTTATTAGTGTTCAAGAAAAAAAAGCACGATTTAAAAAAATATTACTACCACAAATTCAAGCAGTTTACAACGAACTTTCTATTCAATACGATGAGATTGTAATTGCAATTAATACTAATACACAAAAAGAAAGAATACAATCATTAAAAAAGTCATATAAAGCCAAAACCCATGAAGAACTTCTTATGGCACTTAAACCTCACCCAATTAGTGTAACCCTAGCTCAAGCAGCTATGGAAAGTTCATGGGGAACATCAAGATTTTTCAGAGAAGCCAATAATGTGTTTGGTGTTTGGTCTTTTAATAAAAAAGAACCAAGAATTGCAGCAAATAGTCAAAGAGGAACAAAAACAATTTGGCTTAAAAAGTATTCTAATATTAAAGACTCTGTTAGAGATTATTATAAAAATATGGGAAGAAGTTTTGCATTTAAAGAGTTTAGAAAAGAGAGATTATTATCAAATGATCCACTAATTTTAGTTACAAAACTTGATAGATACTCTGAAAAAGGTGCTTTATATGGAGAAGCTCTTTCATCAATGATTACATATAATAAGTTTATGCAATATGATGAAAAAGAAGACTTATTATTAATAGAAAATACTGTTACTCAAAACGAAAACTTTATTACAAAAGAAAAAATTAAAAGTTAGTTCTTTTTTCCATACTCAATTTTATTTCCCTGTTTATCTATAAGGGGATACTTAATCTCATTTTTTTTCATCTTTGAAATAATTGCCTCTTCTAAGTTAATATCATATGCCATACATATGCGAAGTAAATAAACTGCAATATCTGCAACCTCTTCGCTTAAATGCTCTTGTTTAGCTTCGTTTAGATTTAACGCTTCTTTTTCATTTAGCCATTGGAAAATTTCAACCAGTTCTGCTGTTTCAACAGACAATGCCATGGCTACATTTTTTGGATTATGAAATTGATCCCAATTTCTTTGTTTAGAAAACTCTTTTATAATATTTTGTATTTTTTGCATATTCATATAATACCCTTTAATTATTTGGAGTAATTATATCTAAGTAAGGGTAATAGAGTAAATTTAGAAGAAGAAATAAAAAGAGGAAAGCCTCTTTTTATTTTATTAGTGTTTGTTATTCTCTTTTTTTTGTTACTGTAAACTACAGTCTAGTGAGAAGAACAAGCACTTACGCCAGCTGGTGTCGTAGGTTGGATTGCATCATTACTGATTGATCCATCAGCGTGTGATTTTTCAATACCTTCCCATAACAGTTCTGCTGCTTTTAAATATCTTTTAGCTGTTACACTTTCTGGATGGAAATATGTAATTGGCTTACCATTATCTCCACCTTCTCTAATAGCAGGTTCAATAGGAATGTTTCCAAGTACAGAAGTTCCATACTCCTTTGCTAACTCATCACATGTACCTTTTCCAAAAATATCACTTTCTGTATCACATGAAGGACAAATAAATCCACTCATATTTTCAATGATTCCTGAAATTGGAATATGTAATTTTTTAAACATATCTAAACTTCTTCTTGAATCATCAAGCGCTACGTGTTGAGGAGTTGTTACATTAATTCCTGCTGCAACTGGAACACTTTGTGCAAGTGTTAATTGTGCATCACCAGTTCCTGGAGGCATATCAATGAAAAGAATATCTAACTCTTCCCACAAAATATCTCTTAAAAGTTGCTCAATTGCTTTCATAACCATTGAACCTCTCCAAATAAGAGCTTGTCCTTCTTCCATTAATGATCCCATAGACATAACATCAACACCATAAGCATTAAAAGGTTTAACTTTTTGCCCAATGATTTCAACTTCTTGTTTATCTAAACCCATCATACGAGGAATATTAGGTCCATAGATATCAGCATCTAAAATACCAACTCTTTTTCCTTGCATAGCAGCTGCAATAGCTAGGTTAACAGTAGTAGTTGATTTTCCAACTCCACCTTTTCCTGAACTAACCATTACAAAGTTTTTAATTTGTGGAGCAATATTTTTTCCACTTTGAGAATTACTTTGTTGTTTAGGAGCTTGAGGTTTTTTAAGGTTAATTACAACACTTAAAAGGCCTATTTTGTTAAGACAGGCAGTGATATCTTGTCTTAGTTTATTTTCTACATCTGCTGCACTTGATGTGATTTCTACAGAAACTACTGCACTCTCACTGTCAACTACTTCAATCTCTTTTACAAAACCAAAATCTACAATTGACTTTGTAAATCCAGGGTATAATACTTCTTGTAAAGCACTTTTAATATCAGCTTGACTTGCCATATATTATTTCCTTCTAGTTTATTTTCTGTATTATAATTTAATTAGGATAATTTTTGTCTTAATTAAATTCTATAATACAATTATTTTGAAAATTGTTTACCAATCTAAACTTTATATTAACATAAAGTTGATTTTATATCAAAACAAAAAGGTAAAATTATATTTACCATTTTATTAGGATTACTTTTTTTCTCATTTTACATGCAAATAAATTTCTATGTAAATTTTAAATAAGTATTTGAGTCGTTTTACGCAGTTTAAAGTATAAGCTTAACTAAGTAAAGGTAAAGTGATTACTCACTTTACCTTAAAAAAATTTAGCTCATCGCTTTCATTGTTTCACCATGAGTTTCAACAATTTTTTGAGTAATTTTGTATGAACAAAATTTTGGTCCACACATAGAACAAAATTCTGCTTCTTTAAATACATCTTGAGGAAGTGTCTCATCATGATATTCTTTTGCACGCTCAGGATCTAAACAAAGTTCAAATTGTTTATTCCAATCAAAACCATATCTTGCATCACTCATTTCATCATCAATATTTCTTGCATCTTTTCTACCACGAGCAATATCTGCTGTGTGAGCTGCAATCTTATATGCAATAATACCTTCTCGTACATCAGCAGCATTTGGAAGTCCTAAGTGC
>ENA-ORXI01003179-ORXI01003179.1-sediment-metagenome-genome-assembly--contig:-NODE-3179-length-11258-cov-2.708792_pt1 | contig 11258 bp, 8 predicted proteins | sample MGYA00237861_ERZ511468 | MGnify/ENA primary metagenome ERZ511468 (study PRJEB26299, sample SAMN06266213) | sediment metagenome | isolation source: Hudson Canyon methane seep mesocosm | place: USA:Hudson...
AATATTAAGTTAATTACTTTTGTGATTTTAAAACCAAACTAACCAGTGGTAAATGTAACTATGCACGCAGTTTTTTTAGATAGTCAGACCTTCAGTTCAAATATATCCTTTTCAGCAATTGAGCGGCAAATATCGTCACTTATTTGTTACTCAACCACCTCGCCAGATCAGTTGTTTGAACGCTGTCAAAGTGCTGATATTGTAATCACTAATAAGGTTGTATTTACTGATGAGCTTTTAGCAAAACTCCCTCAGTTAAAACTTATCTGTATCGCTGCTACAGGTTATAACAATATTGATATTGAAGCGGCTTCAAAACATAATATCGCGGTAACAAACGTAAGTGGTTATGCTGGTAATTCGGTTGCTCAGTATGTATTAGCTCAAATGTTAGAGTTTTACCAACAAACCTGCCATCACAACGACAATACAGTACAAGGGCATTGGCAGCAAAGTGAGACGTTTTGTTATCATGGTAATGGCATTACTGAATTGGCTGGTAAAACATTGTCTATCGTTGGTTATGGCAGCCTAGGAAAATCAGTGGCTAAACTTGCCAAAGCTTTTGGTATGAGAGTTTTAATTAGTGAACGACCAACGAATAGTTCGAACAATACTAAAGTTCGACAAGGAAGAGTGAGTTTTGAGCATGCAATTGCCCAAGCAGATATTCTCAGCTTACATTGCCCTCAAACAGTTGAGACGACAAATTTAATTAATACTTCAGCATTAGATCAGATGAAGCCAACAGCCATGTTAATTAACACTGCCCGCGGTGCATTAGTGAACAGTGCTGATTTATTATCTGCTTTAAAAACTAAACAGATCGCTTACGCCGTGCTTGATGTGTTAGAGCAAGAGCCGCCACCTGCAGATCATCTCTTGCTGGTAGCATTAAGTGCAAAAAAAGTAGATAATTTAAAAATTACTGCGCACATTGCTTGGGCAAGTAGTGAAGCACAGCAAAGGCTAATTAATTTACTTAGCGACAACATTGCCGCTTTTAAGTGCGGAAAAAAGCTCAATAGACTTACTTGATGAGTTAAATTTTTACCGCAACTATTACCACGCTTAAAAGTAACTATCCTTTATTTTTCCATAATGAAAATAACCCCACTGGCCAACTCGGCGCAACGGCGCAAAAGGAAATTTAGGTAACGCTTTGTTATACAAAGGCAAATTGGGTACTGTTTTTCCTACCACTTTTTCCGCTAAACGCTTACCTGCCTGCACAGAAAAAGACACACCACTACCACAATAACCCATAGCGTAAAAAACATTTTCATCGTCACTACCCTTTTCACCTTGATATATATGCGGTAAATCATCAAGTGACATACAAATCCAACCAGACCACGCATAATCTATATTCAATGCGCTAAGCGCTGGAAAACTGGTTTTTAATACTGACAACAAACGTTGAGCATAATAAGGATCATCTGCATTTTTCCCCGTAATGGCTCCTCGTCCGCCAAATAGAATACGGTTATCAGGTAATTTTCGATAATAGTATTTAAGCGCTCGTGTATCCATAACCACATTACTGGTTAAAAAATTACAGGCAGCCAATTGTTCAACAGATAACGGTGCAGTAACTATAATTTGCGAAAGCACAGGCAAAGTTCTATTGGTCACTAAAGAATGAAAACCTTTGGGAGTATAGCCATTGGTCGCAATTACCACTTTTTTTGCTTTTACTGTACCTTTGGGTGTAGCAAGTAAAATGCTATTCTTTGTTTTATTTTCTCCAAAGCTCACTGGTGTTGAGGTATGTACTTTTACTCCGGCTTGGCGCGCTAACTTTTGATAGCCCCACGCAAGTTTTAGAGGGTTTAGACCAAAACCATCTTGATAACGAATAGCACCATAAGCATTTTCGTCCGCCATAAAGTCTTGATGCAATTCTTGTTTTGAAAGCACTTGCACATCATAGTTGAACATCTGTTGCTGCAGTTTTGCTTGTGCTTGTAGCGATTTAAACATGCTTGGCTTATGAGCAACTTTGATATAACCCGCTTCTTGTTGCTCACAATCAATACCTTCAGAAATTAGACTATTAACGGTATCTACACCCGCACACATTTCATCATAAATGCCACGCATGACTTCCTCACCCCATTGCTTTTGCATAGTAGAATAAGGTTTTCTTCCTGATGATTTTAAAATAAAGCCGGCATTTCTCCCACTACACCCCCAAGCGGTTTGATTTGCCTCAAAGACATGAGCCTGAACTCCATGCTCACGAGCCAAGTGTAATGCACAAGAAAGCCCTGTATACCCTGCCCCGATAATAGCTACATCAACATCAATATCTTGCTCAAGTTGACCGTCACCTTCTGGCTTATTTTCTCTATTTCCCTCTGAAACATCCGCCCAATAACTACTGGGATATTCAATGCCACAGCCAGGAAATTTATCTAACATAGGATCGTACATATTATTCTCTCAATTGCGTCAATTTCTTTACTTGTTTCATAGACATTTATTAGCTATCACTTTATTCTTACGAAAGAATTTAATATTACTCCACCTAGGAAATTAAAGCATGAAAAAGCTTTATCTTGTAGTTGTTTCATTTTTCGCTTTTTTAATGATTGGCTGTAATGGTCATAATGAAGATAGCTCTGAAAACTCACCTCAAATTGTTACGAGTATTGAACTTTCACTTTTAGATAGTGAAGGTAACGCTAAACAAAGTTTCGCAAAAAATGAAATTATCACCTTACAAGCCAAGGTGACAGATGAAAATAATGCTTTAATCTCCAACAAAGCTGTCAGTTTTTCCGCATCCATTGGCTCATTAGCGATAACATCCAAGCTAACCAACAGTGAAGGTTTGGCTATTGTTTACCTTACTAATGATACTTTTTCATTAGGTGCAGGTACTGCTAGTGCTAATGTAGGAGATATCAACGCCCAAAACATTGATTACGAATTTATAGAATCAGATAGCTCTGAACTTTCACCAAGTTTAACTACGGTTATGACGTTAGATAACGTGTCAGTAAATCAATTTAAAACAAATCAGGAAGTGCAAATAACCAGCACATTAACAGATGGTGATGGACAAGGCATTGCCAATAAAATCATAACATTTACTGCTGATATCGGCACACTCAACCCCACTACAGCTTTAACTAATAGCCAAGGTATCGCCAATGTTACTTTAAGCAGCAGTGACAACATTATTGGCGCAGGTGTTTTAAGTAGTAGTTATACCTTTAATGAAGACATCAATATAAATAACACCTTTAATTATCAAATACTCTCAGCTGATGCCGTTATAGGTAGTGATATTCGTTTAGGATATTTTGACGAAAACGACAATTTTATTGAAGGAAAAATTGAGTTATCAATAGGGAGCAAAAACATTAGTGCAGGAGGAACATTAGGGCTTAGCATTGATTTAGTTGATGAAAATGAGGGTTTAATTGTCACCCCTATTCCGGTTACTTTTACTTCTAATTGCGTACAAAACGGTAATGCAAGTATTGATGAATCAGTATTAAGCATTAATGGCACAGCAAACTCAACATTTGCAGATATAGATTGCGCTGGTACAACTGGCACAGACGATGTATTAATCGCGAGTATTTCCGTAAATAATGTTACTAATACTGCTAACGAAACTATCACCATTAGTGGAGAGCAGTTAGGCTCAATCGAATTTATTTCTGCAGAGCCAACTTCTATAGTGCTTAAAGGCACTGGCGGTCAAAACAAACAAGAAACATCTACACTGACATTTAAAATAAAAAGCCAATTAGGTAATGTTTTAGCTCAACAAGAAGTAAACTTCGCGTTAAGTACTTCTGTTGGTGGTATCACTCTAAGCAGAGCATCTGGATTTACTAACAGCCAAGGATTAATCACCACACAAGTTTCTGCTGGAACAGTACCTACCTCGGTACGTGTAACAGCTTCAGCAAGCATGGATGTTAATGGTGAGGTTGTAGTAGTACAAAGCCAATCTGATTTATTGTCTATTAATACCGGTTTACCTGAGCAGCGTTCTATGACAATTGCTGCTAGCGTATTAAATCCTGAAGCACATAATATTAGTGGTGTGGAGTCTAGTATTACTGTGTGGTTATCAGATAACTTTCATAACCCAGTACCTGATGGAACAACGGTTAATTTCACCACAGAAGGCGGTAATATTGAGTCAAGTTGCTCAACTATAAATGGAAGTTGCTCTGTTACATGGACAAGCAGCGACCCAAGAGTTGACGACCATCGAGTGACTATTTTAGCCACCGCTTTAGGCCATGAAACCTTCTTCGATACTAACGGCAATAACATATTTGATGATGCTGATGGTGACCCTATTCTTGATACTGGAAATAGTAATGATTTGAATATGGATTCAGGTTTTGGTAGTTATCCCGCACAAGCTAATGGCTTTTTAGATATGTCTGAAGCATGGCGAGATGATAACGAAAATAGTAAACATGATACTGGTGAAACTTTTATCGATTACAATAATGATGGTGCGTTTAGTGCTGCCGACGATTTATTTAATGGCCCCCAATGCCAAGGGGTGAATTGTGCTGATGAAGGTATGCGTAACATTCATGTTAGAAAAGCAATTCGACTAGTTATGGCGAGCTCTGCCGCTGAGTTTATTTTAAGTAGAACTGGCGGTACTACCTATCAAAATTCATTAACGGGCTTCAGTACAGCAATTGCGGATGTACCAAATGGTGGTAGCCAAGCATTTAACTTTTCCTTTGCCGACAATGGTACACCTAATCAAACCATGCCCATTGGCACAACCGTTGATGTTTCTCTTAGTGCGGGCACATTAGAAGGTGAAACTAATTTTACTGTTAGTAATAATAGTCAAGCAGGTTATAGCCAAATGAACTTTATTGTTATTCAAGAAGCAGGAAGTGACCCACAAACAGCGGTGCTCACCATCACGATTACTTCGCCAAGTGGTGTGATAACCAGCTTGATTCGTGACATGGAGTTATTGTAATAACCATGTCAGTGATTAACTATGAAAAATTAACACCAAAGTACTTCAAGCAAGTTATTAAACTGGGTAATGAAGTACATGGTGATGGTTACTTAAATGATAAAAACCTTGCTGATTGGACAGCGCGCGGCATAAGTAACAATATTAATGCTGGGTATGTGGCGCTACTTAACGATAGCTTGAATAAAAATTTCGAGAAAAAACTCGTTGGCTTTCGCATTACTTTTGCTGCGAAACATTGGCAGCCTGATCAATGGTGTAGTCCTAACTTATGGCAAGTACCTGAAGATAAGTGCTGTTACTTCAAATGCAATACTGTCGATGAAAATCATCGAGGATTAGGTGTAGGGAAAAAACTATTACAACTATCTATCAGTGCAGCAAAAAAACAAGGCGCACAAGCAGGTGTTTCACACCTGTGGAAACAAAGCCCTAATAATAGCGCTGTTGCCTATTTTACCCACTGTGGTGGTGAGCTTGTAAAATCTCACCCTGATAAATGGAATGAAGAAAGCAAACAGGGGTATAACTGTATTTTATGCGGACATGATTGTCACTGTGAAGCCGCTGAAATGATTATTCGATTTTAATGACTAATATTTTTTAAATTAAAAAATCCATAAATATCCGAATCAATGTGTTATCCCAATTTCATTGAATTAATTCTCTCTGAGAGAAAAATAACTTGATGGCCTTGGTATTAATCAAGCTCTTTTATTAATTTTGCTAAAAATTCAATTTTTACATTGGATAGCTGACGATAATCAAAGTAAGGGCAAACAATTACCCGTTGCGTTCTGTTAATAGCAAACGCATTATTAAGCCAGATAAGTTCAATATCAAGCGCTCCTGAGCTAAGTAACGATTTAGCATAGGTTCTGCCCATAATGATGTGAACAACGTTCGGGTTTGCATCGTTTTTTGTTGATTTTATTGGGGGTAGTACTGGCGCACTAAATAATAGAGCCGTTTTTGAATAAGCCTGTAATAAAAAGCCATCACGATATTGTTGCCATGTTGGCGCCAAACTAGCAAAGTGATATTGCTGTTTATCTAATGCATACAATAATTTTGCATAAACATTAAAAACTTTGCGCCATCCATTACCACAATGTTGTCCTATATGAGCTATTTCACCCGTGGTTAACGCGGTTAGTTGTGCTAACTGTTGATATTCAGATACTGGCGGCCTATTAGCAATATACACAGCGATTTGATAATCATCGGTGCCAAAACCAATATCTAGATCACTCACTGTTATTTAAGCGCCAATCGATGACTGATTTATCATGACTTTCTAACCATAAATTGGCTTTAGAAAAAGGTTTGCTACCATAAAAGCCTCTATAGACAGACAAGGGTGATGGGTGTGGACCACTTAGTACTAGATGTTTACTTTCATCTATACCTGCTCCTTTTAAGGCTTTTTTTTGCGCATGAGCTCCCCAGAGCATAAACACACAACCATTATTATACTGATTAATTTGTGCAATTATTTTATCGGTAAAAGTTTCCCATCCTAATTTAGCATGAGAATGTGCCTGCCTTTGTTGAACAGTTAATACAGTGTTTAGTAGTAAAACGCCCTGTTGTGCCCAAGCAGTTAAATTACCATGATTCGGGGTAATAAAATTATCAATATCAGTGGCTAATTCTTTATAGATATTAACTAAGGACGGGGGTGTTTTCACACCATTTTGAACGGAAAAAGCCAAACCATGTGCTTGAGGTGTATTGCCAGATACACCGTGGTACGGGTCTTGGCCTAAGATCACCACGTTAATATCTGCTAAATCGTTAAATTCAAAAGCGCGAAAAACATCCTTTTTTTCAGGAAATATTGAGATGCCCTGCGCCCTTTGCTCTGCAATTTCAGCTTGTAACTGGCAAAAGTAATCTTGCGATTGCTCTTGCTTAATTATCTGTTGCCAGTAAGGTTTGATCATAATGATTAGTGCTTCTTTTAAAACGTTACTTTAAAAAGCTTACTTTAAAACTTTACTTAAGAACCTTACTTTAATAAATAAGCACGTAAATCAGCAAACTCATTATTCATTTCTTGAGATAAAATAGGCTCGCCCGCGCAATCAGCTAATTCTTTTGGTAAACCTAACGGTTGACCTAATATGCTTTCTACTACGTCTTTAAATTTAGCAGGATGAGCTGTACCTAAGAAAACACCAAACTCTCCTTCATTAGCACTATACTGCAAGGCTTTATAAGCAACCGCGGCATGCGGTTCGCTAATGTAACCCAATTTGCCTAAACCAATAACGGTTGATTGAGTTTGCTCTTCATCAATTGAAACTGAACTAACACAATCGCTTTCAACAAGACCTGATTTAAGCATATGCTCAACGCGCGGCCAGTTATTAGGGTTACTGACATCCATAGCATTTGAAATGGTAGCAACCGTCTTATTTGGCGTCCATTGTCCTGTTTCTAAATAACGTGGCACTGTGTCATTTAAGTTTGTGGCAGCAATGAAACGCTTAATTGGTAAACCCATCGCTTTAGCAAACAAACCTGCGGTTAAGTTACCAAAATTACCTGATGGGATAGAGAAAACGATATCACCTAAGTCTTTTTTAGCACGTGAAAGCTGAGCCACAGCTTCAAAGTAATAGCATATTTGCGCTAATAAACGACTGATATTAATTGAGTTGGCAGAGTTTAAGCCAATAGTGGTTGCGAGTTCTTTATCGTCAAATGATTGTTTAACCAGTGCTTGGCAATCATCAAAGTCACCTTCAACCATAAGTGTTTCAATATTATCGCCTAGGGTAGTAAACATTTTCTCTTGTAATAACGATATTTTTCCTTTGGGGTACATAATAACAACCCGAATATTATCGATGCCATGGAATGCATGTGCAACTGCAGCACCCGTGTCACCTGAAGTGGCGGTTAAAATCGTTAAAGGTTTTTCTACTCCTGTAGCTTTAGCGTCTTTTGCAACGAAAGCTTGTAAACATTTGGCCATAAAGCGCGCGCCAAAATCTTTAAACGCTAATGTTGGACCATGGAACAACTCAAGAATTGCACGTTCATTGTTGATAGGTTGCAATATCGCAGGAAAATTAAAGGCATCAGTTACGATTTGTGTTAGCTCTTGCTCATTTAAATCTTCTTCAACAAAAGGCGTTAATATTTTTACACTACGCTCAACTAATGGTAATGCTAACAGCTCATCAATATTGTCAAATTTAGGCATAGTCTGTGGAAAGAATAAGCCTTGATTCTTACCTAAGCCTTGCTTTACTGCTTGAGCAAAACTGACTTGCTCGTCATTCTCTTTTAAATTATAAAATTTCACTTTTTTTTCCTGCTTTAAATTTTTGTATCTTCCCTTCGACAAGCTCAGGGTGAACGGAGTATGCCGTTCATGTTGAGCCTGTCGAAACACTACAAACTCAAAGTATTAGATTTTTATATCTCTATCGCGCCAGCTTCATCTACTTGGCAAACATGAACAAAGCCAAGTGGAGTTTGTAAATAATTGTCTTTTAACCATAACGCATAGTGTTGCGCTTGTTTTTCGCTATCACATATACAAAATAATGTTGGACCTGAGCCAGAGATACCAACAGCATGTGCGCCTTCTGCCATCAAGTAATCATGGGCTTGCTGATATTTTGGTAATAAATTAGTTCTGTAGGGTTCTGCCACAACATCCGTTAATACTGAAAAAGCTTGCGCCTTGTCTTGTCTGTGACACGCATCAACAAAAGTTGCTAAATTTTGGCCATAGCTTATCACATCTCCGCGGCTATAACTTGTTGGCAGCACATCACGCGCTGCTTTAGTTGATACTTCAATACCAGGATAAGCCATCACATAATAACAGTCATTAAAACCAGGTAATAAACGGTTGATGACATTGCTATCTGGAACCATCAATTGCAAGCCACCTAAATAACAAGGAGCAACATTATCGTAATGTAAACTGCCACTTATTTGAGCCTCCATTTGACCTGTCATTTTCAACAGAGTGTTCTCATCGAAGCTAAAGTTTTGGTATTTTGCATAGAATGTATTTAACCCGACAAGGGCTGCCACAACAGAGCAAGCACTAGAGCCTAAACCGCTGCCAACAGGCATTTTTTTATCAAGTGTCATCTGAACTGGTACTTTAGCTTGACCTTTTTCACTTAACGCTTGATTAAACAGCTGCAAGCATGACCAAACAATATTATCTTCTTTCGCTTGCGGCAGTTTATCTGCAAAAGTCCCAACAACAACTAAACCATCTTGTTGAGCATCCTCTACAGTGACTACATCACCTAACAAAGTGCCATCAATAGGCTTAACCGCTAACCCTAAAACATCAAAACCAACACTAACATTGCCAATAGAAGCAGGGGCAAAAACAGAAACTTTACTTAGACTCGACATTAGTGCTGCTGCTCCCATGCTAATGTTCGTAAAATATCACCAAATACACCTGCTGCTGTAACTGCTGCGCCTGCGCCATAACCACGTAAAACAAAAGGTAATGGTTGATAATAACGACTATGAATTGCCAACGCATTTTCGCCATCTTTTATACTATAAAGTGGATGGCTACTATCAACCGCTTCAATAGATACTTGGCATTTACCATCAACAATATTACCAATATAACGTAATACTTTTCCTTCTGCTTTAGCTGCTTCACAGCGAGCACTTATATCACTATCTAGTTTTGATAAATTACTCATGAATTCATCAACATCACCACTATCATCGAAAGTATCGGGTAGAACTGACTCGATGTTGATATCAGTAAGCTCTAGTTGCATGCCAGATTCACGCGCCATAATTAATAATTTCCTGGCAACATCCATACCGCTTAGATCATCACGGGGGTCAGGTTCAGTGAAACCATTTTCTTTTGCGATAGCTGTTGCTTCTGATAACGACATGCCTTCATCAAGCTTACCAAAAATGTAAGAAAGCGAGCCAGAAAGGACGCCTTCAAAGCGTTGTAGCTGATCACCCGCTTTAATTAAGTTTTGCAACGTATCAATTACTGGTAAACCTGCACCAACGGTTGTTTCATATAAAAAGCGTCGATTAGTTTTTTGAGCAGTAGAGCGTAATTTTTGATAATATTCCCAAGAATCGGTATTGGCTTTTTTGTTTGGTGTAACGACATGAAAACCTTCTGCAAGATAGTCTACATAACTCATCGCTAATGCTTCATTTGAGGTTGAATCAACCAAAACTGGGTTGATTAAATGATTATTACGAACAAAAGCCTTAATGTTTTCTGCGTTAACCTCTACCGTTTTCTTATTATCTACAGCTTGGGCCATAACGTTTTGCCAGTTATCTAAATCGACCCCCTCGTTATCAAACACCATGCCTTTAGAATTAGCAATACCATAAACTTTTAAGGCAATATTCTGCTCTTTTAAACTCGCTTGTTGACGAGAAACTTGAGCAATTAACTCGCTACCAACAACACCACAACCTACTAAGAACACATCAATAGCGGGTTTATGCGAAAAGAAATTTTGATGACTAACTTTCATGGCTGCCGTACATTTTCTTTCTTCAATAACAACAGAAATACTACGCTCTGATGAATCTTGCGCAATGGCAACCACATTAACTCGTGCCTGCTCTAATGAGCTAAAGAATTTTGCCGCAACACCGCGTTGATGATGCATACCATCACCCACGAGTGAAACAATGGATAACTCACCTTTTAACGTAATTGGCTCAAGTAAACCATTAAGTAACTCTAACTCAAACTCTTCTTTTAAACTTTGTTCAGCTTGTTGTGCATCAACGGAATGAATAGAAAAACTAATACAATATTCACTTGATGATTGACTAATGAGTACCAAAGAAATATTTTCTCTGCTCATTGTTGCAAAAACACGGCTTGCCATGCCAACCATGCCCTTCATGCCGGGCCCTGAAACGTTAACCATGGTTAAGTTATCTAAATTTGATATGGCTTTAACACATTTTTGTTGATCATTTTCATTTGAAATCAACGTGCCTGGCGCTGCAGGGTTACTTGTGTTTTTAATTAAACAAGGGATGTGGTATTGAGCAATAGGACCAATGGTTTTTGGATGCAACACACTAGCGCCAAAATAAGATAATTCCATTGCTTCTTGATATGACAAATAGTCAAGCAACTTAGCTTCTTTGATCATACGTGGATCAGCGTTATAAACGCCATCAACATCAGTCCAAATCTCACAACACTCAGCCTGCATACAAACAGCTAAAACAGCTGCAGAATAATCTGAGCCATTACGTCCTAACGTTGTAACCAGCC
>ENA-ORXI01003181-ORXI01003181.1-sediment-metagenome-genome-assembly--contig:-NODE-3181-length-11255-cov-2.939166_pt1 | contig 11255 bp, 10 predicted proteins | sample MGYA00237861_ERZ511468 | MGnify/ENA primary metagenome ERZ511468 (study PRJEB26299, sample SAMN06266213) | sediment metagenome | isolation source: Hudson Canyon methane seep mesocosm | place...
TCATCACAATTATTAATATCATCAACCACGAAATATTCTACTTTTGAATTATTCAGTACCTCTTTAAATATAACATTATTTATTTTTTCATTTAAGTTTCTCTGTCCACAGAATAAAACAACATCTTCATTTAACTCTTTTAAATAGTTGATTACACTTATTATTGTCTTTCCACTACCAAATAAAATCCATTGATATAACATATTGTATTTTGTCCTTTTTTAAACTTTAATTGTTATGTCACAATCTAAAACGTAACTCATATTAACTAGAAATACATTTATTTTACCTTTTATCAGCGGCTAAAAAATATTTTCCTATACTAGATGTCGCTATTTTAATGTTCTTTACTTTTTCTAGATACTTTTGTAAGTGCAATTTTTTTAAAATTACTCTAAGTGAACAAGCCATATCATTTTTGTTAAATGCATCAAAAGAACCAATATTAGCGGATAAACCCATTTTTTCAAGTACTACAATATTTTCTTTTTGATTATATGCAGTCATAATTGTCACAAATGGTAATTTTAGGTACAGTGCCTCAATAGTCGTTGTTCCTCCTGCCATAATTGCTAGATCTGAATTGTTCATAAGAGTAGCCATATTTTTTGCATCCACAATAAGTTTAAATTTATTATTATGCTCAATAACTTTTTGAATAATAGAAAGATGTTGATTTGCTTTACCAATAACAATATTTGCTTTATATTTAATGTCGACTATCTGATTTAATACATCAAGTATAACCATTGTCATGTTTTTTGAATCAGCGCCGCCTAATGTAACTAAAATATTAATTTCTTCAGGGTTTAAAAAACTTTGACTTGCTTTTAATTGTGTAAATTCCTCTCGGAGTAAAGCATATTCTATACCACAAAATAAAATACACTTACGATCTATTAAATTTTGATATTTTGATTTTTTTGCATGTATATTTTGATTTATCAAATAATCACAACAATGCTGTTCATAAGTATCATCAAAAGCCAATATTTTAACATTTGTACTATCTTTAATTTCTTTTTCAAAGGAATAATCTATATTATAGTGATCAATTATGAGTAAATCAATTTCTTTACTTAAAATAATTGAAATCAATTCTTTAACAGAATTTGAATTTAAAATAATTAAACCATGTCCACTATTTATTATATTTTGATTTATATTTCCATCCAGATTTAGTGATACAAAATCTATATTAGAATTCTTAAATTGTTTTGCTAAAACTAAATCACGCATAATATGCCCAATGCCTATTGAACTTGACGAATCTGCTCGGAATAAAATATTCACTTAATTATATTTCCTAAAAACCACCTTAGTTGCTGGTCCCACAAGTAATTCCAAAACTTTATTATTTTTAATTGCAAAAGATAATATTTTTAATGTTTTATCAAAAGCATCTAATGTTTGAGTTACTTCACTATCCCCATGTGAAAATGAGGGGACAATACTTTGTAGCAAAATTCCTCGTTTAATCATTTCTTGAGAAAATAAGGTTCTTAAAATTGGCCAGGGTTTACCATTTTCATCTTTAAAAATAAAATAAGGTCTACATTCAATTCCCTCTATTGAAGTGTAGTTTTGTAGTCCGTATGTAACAGCCAAGCTATTATATGCGTCCTTAATCTTTTTACCAATACCCCAAATGTGTTTTGTCACCTCATAATCATTTTCATTTAAAATAGCCATAACTTTTTGAGCAGCTCTTAAATGATGTGTTTCTCCACCATACGTAGTTGATAATAGAAATACTCTCTCTTTTTTGTGTTCAATACCACCTAACTCCATAATTTCTTTTTTCCCTACTAAAGCAGCAATTGAAAACCCATTTCCCATACCTTTTCCAAAAGTTGATAAATCAGGTGTCACTCCATATAAATGTTGCGCTCCCTTAGGATGAAATCTAAAACCACTAATCACTTCATCAAAAATTAAAATAATATCGCTTTGTGTACACAGTTCTCTTACGGATTTCAAATATCCTTCTTTAGGCAGTGTAGTAGATGCTGCTTCTAAAATCACACAAGCAATACCTTCTTCTTTATATAAAGATATAACTCGTTTTAAATCCTCTATATCATTATATTTAAATCTTTTGGTTAAGTTTTTTATTACAGAAGGAATACCAGAATCTGCATCCGTATCACCTATAAACCAATCATCTACACTAAAAAATGGATTATCTTGACATCTCAAAATTATATTTTTCCTTGTGTATGCACGTGATAATTTTATAGCTGCCGTTGTAACATTTGAACCATTTTTGCTAAACTTTACCATTTCAGCAGAGGGAATTTGATCGCAAACTTCTTCTGCTACCTCAGCTTCGATAAATGAAGGCCTAATAAAATTAACTCCATTTTCTAGTTCTTTTCTAATCACTTCTAAAACTGGTTCATATGCATGTCCCAATAATACAGAAGTAAGTCCCATACCCCAATCAATATATTCATTTCCATCTACATCCCAAATTCTAGCGCCTTTTCCTTTTACAATTGAATGTGGGCTAAGTTGAGGGAAAATATCATCACCTTTAGAATAGGTATGAGCACCTCCAGGTATTAATTTACTTGCACGTTTTCTTAAATGATTTGATTTTTCAAAATTTGTAATCAATTTATCTTCTCCTTGAAATAATGTTCCTTCATTTCTTATTATATGTTTATTTATATTCAGTAGTTCAGTATTATTTGTTACATACTTTATCATTTCATCATATGTAAAAAAATCACTTTGAAAGTGATTATATATTTTTTCTATTAATATAAAATCTTCAATATTATCAACCGTTAACCTTACCTCTGAATGCTTTGATTTTTTTTCTAACCCTTGACATTTAAATATCTTGTTATTTTTGATATAAGGAGTAACATGTTCTTTTTCATAATTTGTTGTTGCCCCAAAATATGTTAATTCTAATGTTTTGAAAGTAAAAATTTCCACATCTAAACCATCTGGATAAATAGGAGGCAGACAATTTGACATATAGTCATTGTCATGCTCAAGAAATATTTCAATTAGTTCATCTATTATACTACTATCATGAACAGGACAATCACCTGTTAATCTTAAGATAATATCATCATCACATAATTTCATATCTAATGCTGCCTCATAAAATCTTTTTAATACATTATTTTTTGAACCTCTAAAAACACTAAAATGATTTTGCATGACTATTTGAGCCAACGTATTATCACTACGTTCATTACTAGTTAATAAAAGTAAATCATCAATGTATTTAGACCTGCTAACTCTATTTAGCATATGTAATATCATAGGTTTGTCTAATATTTTTTTTAGAACTTTATTGGGCAATCTTGTTGAATCAGTTCGAGCTTGAATAAATGCAATTACTTTTTTTCTCATTTTTTTTCCCATTTAGTTGGATTAAATATACTTTCATTGATATGCATAAAATTTTCTATCAATTCATTTTGTATTTTTTTATCCAATTGATTCATGTTTTCAAAATTATTAATATTTTCTTTAACTTGTTTTAGTGTTTCAGATCCAAATAACATGATTGATTCATCACAAGTACTATAAACAAAAGACAATGCAAGTTCACTTCGTGATAAATTATACTCTTTACAAAAAAAATCAAGTTCTTTAATGTATTTTTGAGCACCAAAAACTTTTTTTTCTCCTTCATTACTGTCCATAAGTAACAGGCCTTGAAGAAATATACTTCTAATAAAAATCAACTTATTATATTTTTTGGCCTTCTTGAACCAATCAAATAGTAATGCTCTTTGATCAAATATATTATATGGTATTTGAATTAAGTTAATACTCTCATTTTTAAGTGCCAATTCAAAATCATCATTAGTATAAATTGAGACGCCAAAATACGTAATCATATTTTGTTTTTTTAAAAAGTTTACTTTTTCATCTTGACCAGAATCCCAATGGTATAGTAATTTACTGTCATGCAATAATAGTGCAAATATTGAGTTTTTTTTGAGCTTTTTAAAAGAACTATTTATGCTATCAATTAGATTTAAGTCAAAATTATCAGAATTCATTTTTGAAATAATATGAAAATTATTATTATTTTCAATAGAAACACCAATAACAGATTCACTGTTCCCATATGATTGAGCTGTATCTAAACAATTAAGTCCTTTGTTTTTTACAAAATCTATAATTTCATTTACTTCTTTTTGTGATGGTTTACCATTAACATTTGAAATTCCATACTCTAAACCAAATTGAACAGTTCCTAATGCCAATTTTGATATTTCAATATTATTATATTTTACAGTTTCTAACAATGTAAATACTTCTCCTTATTATTTCAAATAATTTTATTCAATAAAACCTCTAATTAACTTAAAGGATTCTACGTAATTTTTAGATACTTGCATACCTCTATACTTTGCTAATGTTTTTATACCTTCATCCGACCGAGGAAAAGGAAATGGCTTTATTTCTGATACAAATTCGTTTAAAGCATTTATTTTAAGTTTTATGTCTTCATCAGATAATTCAATAAAAATATTAGGTAAAAAAGAATCAGTAAATCGCCATTCGGAAGAAGATAATATTTCAAAACAGAATACTTTATCTATAAAGTTTTTTGCGCCTGGACGTGTAGCCTGTAGTGTAGCTTGAAAAGTAATTTGATGATCGTTATTTACATCTTCTTTTGAATGAGTAAAAATAGCATCTGGTTTGAAAGTGTCTATTTCTGATTCAATTACCTTTCCAATATCAATTAGACCAACTTGATCAAATCTACCGCAAGGAAAATTACTAAATTTGTATTCACTAACACCTAAAATCTTTAATGCATTTTTTGCATATGTATTTCTCTTTTCTATCTCTTGTTTAACTTCTTCCGTATTAATCAAATTTTTATCGTAACGGCAACTGCTACCTTCTCCTAAAAACAATATCTTAAACTGTACTGTTTTATCATTTTTAAATTTTGCCATAATGCCCCCACAACCAAGTATATCATCATCGGGGTGTGCAGCAACAATTAAAACTTTACTAAATAAAGAATTCATTATTAATTATCTCCAAAAAAATTATCGACATATCCATATTACACAACTTATATTAATTATTTAATTTTTTTCAACAACATATGTACTTCAGAAGAATGATGTTTTTTATCTATCTCCAATTGAACAGAATCTATTATAGGTGTCATTATTTTTCTAAAATTCTCTTTCATTATTTCAGATGAATTTTTATTTTCAAGATTAAGTAAAAAACTTCGATATAAATCAATCATATCTGACCCAAACCACCATTGTGAGACTACATCAAATTTGAATTCTTCTGCCAAGTAATTCAAGGATTCTTCTGTATATAAATGAGTATGGCCACCTTGTAACTGTCGGTGAAACATATCATCAGTCAACATTTCAATATATACAGATAAGCTAAATAAGGGTACAGATAAATAAAAATACTCAATATTTGGGTTTTTAGCTATACATTCTATAGCTTTTCTTGGCTCTTGCAAATGTTCTAAAACACCAATTAAAGACACAACCTTTGCATCTGTTTCAGCTAATACTTTATTTGTATGCTCAAGTTGATGAACAGTTAATAGTTCTTTTCCAATCATTGAATTACCAAGACTTACTTGAACTTTTGAAACTTCAGTTCCTGAAATATTTTTTAATCCCATGCTGTTTAAGGCGGCAACAAAATAACCTGAACCCGATCCAAAATCTAAATATTCTAATTTATTTGGATTAGACAAATCATTTTTTAATGAAGTATACAAAAACTCTGCCTTAGGCATATATATACTAGATACTCTGTAATTATACTCTTCCAAACTATTAGAATCATAGTTTTCTGCATACTTTTTGCCATCGTTAGATGTATAAACTGCTTTACAAAAAGCATTTGTATCTTCATATTCACCATTTAAATGTGAGCACACTGTACATATTTTATAACCAATTTTTTTCTTGATAAAATCAATTTTATCAGATAATATTTGATTGCAGTTTTTACATTGTTTTCTTTTAGGTTGACTCAAGTATACTTTTGATGTTTTATTCTGCTTATTGACATGTTTAGTATTTTCTTCAAAAAAAGATTTTTTTTGCATAATTAATGCTGCACTTGATTTTCCATATTGTTTAAACAAAATTATTTTCCTTATACTCTTTATAGAGATTAATTATTACTTCATTAACTTTGGGCATTTTAATTCCTAAATCATTTTCAATTTTAGAAACATCTAATCCCAACGACGTAGCCCTATTAAGACTTTTATTCGAATTGATCATTTGAACTTTATTTATATTATCAACTTTATAGTTAAATATCTTTGCTGTTTTTATACCAAAATTATATTTATCTATCACCTCTGATGCAGCTATATTATACGTATTTTTAATTTTTAATTTAAAACATTTTATTAAGATATTTCCCAATGAATTAACATCAATAGGTGAAGTCATAAAATTCTCATACAAATCAACTATTTTTTCTTCACGCACTGAGTTCAATAGCCATTCAAAAAAAGATTCATATCCATTTCTTCTATATCCAATAATATTTGTTCTGACAATTAAAGCTTTGTTATTTATGCCTAAAATTTCTTTTTCCGCTTCATATTTAGTTTTAGCATAATTATTTAATAAAACAATATCATCTGTTTCATTATGCTTAATTATTAAATCACTATAGTAATGGTCAGTAGAAATATGAATAAAATAACTTTTATTCTCCTTTGCGAGTAAAGCAAGCTTTTTAGCTATTTCAACATTAACAAAATGTGCTAAGTCATAATTATCTTCACATATTTGCAAATTCACCATTGCGATGGTATTTATTATAATATCTGGAGACCAGATATCAAACTCTTTATATAATTCATTTTCAAGGGATAAAAAGTCAATTACATTATTATTGCACTTATCAATATTTAAACTATTTTTTCTAGAATAAGCCCTTACTTCATAACCTTTATCCAAATAATTTTCTACAAGGTTTGAGCCAAGTAAACCTGTTCCTCCAAAAACTGCAATTTTCATACTAGTCTTCCTGTATCATTTCCAATAATTCTTCTTTAGTTAACCATTTATCATTATTTCCAGAATTATATTCGAATCCTTGTTCAACAGGAACTGCAATCTCTCCTATTTTATTTTTAATGTAATCACATTGGTTAATTATTTGTATTGTTGGTCTTATAACATAATGATCTGCAAATTCAATTGTTAAATGACTATCATCCGAAGGACACATAATCTCATGTAATTTCTCTCCAGGCCTAATACCAATAATTTTATGTGGAAGATTTGGTGCCATGGCAAGTGCAAGTTCAGTCATGTACATAGATGGTATTTTGGGAATAAAAATTTCACCTCCATGCATTCGTTCGAAATTTTTAAGAACAAAATTCACTCCACCTTCAAGAGTAATAAGGAATCTTGTCATTTTTGTATCTGTAATAGGTAATTCTTGAGCACCTTCGCTAATTAGTTTGTTAAAATAAGGTATTACTGATCCTCTACTACCTGTTACATTTCCATATCTAACAACTGAAAATCTAGTTTCTCTATCACCTACCATATTATTTGCCGCAACAAATAGTTTGTCAGAAGCCAGTTTCGTAGCACCATACAAATTAATTGGATTCGCAGCCTTATCAGTAGATAAAGCGATAACTTTTTTAACGTTATTTTTAATAGATGCTCTAATTACATTTTCAGCACCATTTATATTTGTCTTGATACATTCCATAGGATTATACTCAGCCACAGGCACATGTTTTAACGCAGCAGCATGAATTACAAAATCTACGCCACTCATTGCTTCTTCTAATCTTTGAGCATCTCTGACATCTCCAATAAAATATCTCATACAAGTAGAATTAAAAACCTGTGCCATTTCATATTGCTTAAGTTCATCTCTACTGTATATAATAATCTTATTTGGGTTGTAATTTTTTAAAATTAGCTCTGTATACTTTCTACCAAAGCTTCCCGTTCCACCAGTTATAAGTATATTTTTATTATTGAACATTTTCACCTCTTAAATTATTAATCTATTTAAATATTGATTCGTAAGATTATATCTAAAAAAGGATTATTAGATACTTTTCCAAATTGATTCATTTTCTCATTATAATATTCATCTACTAATTCATTACCCTTATTACTTAACAATCTAATCAACTTATTTTCAAATTTTGAATAATCGCAATCAATTAAAACCCCTATTTCATCATCTTGAGATAATACAAAGTCTAGATTAACAAAATTACAACAAAGAACTCTTTTCCCCAAAGAAATAGCTTCAAGACCCAATGTCGTATGAGTATATACTATTACTTTACCTTCCAAAAGTGCTTGATATGAATTATAATCATTCTTTTCATGTAACAAAATATTTGAAGTATTCAATATTTTATCTCTCTCATCTATAAAATAATCGTAACCCTTTCCCCTAACAATAGTCGGTTTTTTTTGATATAAAATTTTCATATTTTTATGCTTATTTGAAAATGTACTTAGATATTTTAACGCCAACATTGAATTTTTTCTCAAATGAAACTTATCTGTACCTTCAGCAGAAGTATTGTCAGGTCCACTTTGTTCTAAGAATACAATATCATAAGTGCCAAAAACTGCTTTTTCTTTTAATTTATAAATATTATTAAATAGTTTCAACGAACCTACATTAACAATTTCATCATTAACCTTTAAACCCAAATAACCATTCTTCATTATTTTACTTAATGTGAAAAATTTATCACAACTAATATAGTAACCAGATATCGATAGATCAATTCTAATTCCATTTTGTATCAGAAAAACATTATCAATTCCATTTTTTTTATAAACATCATATAACAAAGGAGTGTAGCCATTATCATAAGCACTGATTAAATATTTAACTTTATTAATATTCTGTACTGTTAAAGTATGATAAGAATATTGTCTGAAAATATGTAAAAAAATAAGTAAAAAGTTTATTTTATACTTTAGTGATAAGTAAATTATTTTGAAAAAATATTTTAAACAATATTTAAGAACTCTACCTACAATATTTCTAGGTAAAAAGAGCCCTCTGCGAATAATTTCAATATTTTCAAAGTCTAAAGGACTACTCTTTTCAAAGATATTTGACTCGAGGATCCCAATTTTAGCATTAGGCATATTCTGAAAAATTTTTCTATAAAATTTTTCAAAATATGAGTTGTTATCCTTTTTATTTTTTCCCCAATTTTCAAATAATATATCGTAATTTAAATTCTTGGGAATAGTACTCTTTGTAAATACAAATTTACTTGTTAAATAAATCAAAAAAGGAATAAATAGAAAAATACATATACCTATATATAAAAAACTAAAACAACTAATTCTTGTTTTTTCTACAGTATACGTGGCAAGTATTTTTTTTACTGTTCTGCTTCCAGTCTCATTTGAAAAGCTAAATGTTTTATTAACTATACTTTCAAATTCTCGGAAAGCCTTTATATTATTATTATAAATACGTACATTTTTTTCAAACTTCATCGATAGTATTAACCTTAATTTTACCATTATGTATAGTATATACTTTATCGCACTTCTTAATAGTTGACAATCTATGTGCAATAATTAGCAATGTCTTATTTTCACTTATTTTATATATTTCTTCCATAATTTCAGATTCAGTTTTGTCATCAAGTGCAGAAGTAGCTTCATCAAGTACCAATATCTCAGGATCTGAATATAACGCCCTTGCAATAGCTATTCTTTGTTTTTGTCCACCACTTAACTTAATCCCACCCTCACCAACATTAGTATCAATCCCTTTTTGATGATTTTCTAAAAAAGTTAGTATTTTTGCTTTTCTTAACGGCTTTTACCATACCTATTAGTACTGGCTTGTTTGTTTACGCAAGACCGATCGTGGAATTAATCTTTAAAGGTGGTGAGCTTAGCAGTAATGATTTAGAGTTAGTAGCGAGGGTCATGCAGTATGCAACTGTACAATTACCATTTTTTGCATGCAATGTTTTATTATTAAAATATGCTACGGCAACTAAGCATGTTATCTCTATTTCAATTGTGGCAGTCTTAGCCTTGATGATAAATATTGCTGCTAGTCTTTTACTTATGCGGCATATGGGCGTTCCTGGAATTGCATTAGGCTCTTCAATTTCTATGTTACTAGCGACGACCTTCTTAGTGATGATACTTGTCCGGTATAGACATATAGGGGTGTTTGATATGGTTACATTATTACTTACCTGGTTATTGTTTGTAACTTTATTAATGAGCATACACTTTGGCAGTATCTCGGGTATTTTCGTCACGATATTCACGTATTTCATCCTTGTACTTAACTACGGAAAGTCATTGTTCGATAGAGCCAATATGGCGATACAGGTAAAAAATTGAAAGATAAAGTTTGTATTGTGGTATCAAGTGCAATGACAGTGAATACGTTTTTATTGGAGCCGATAAAAAAATTGAGTCTTCATTACCATGTTCATTTATTGGTTAATGATACTGTTGATAGCATTTCTCCATCTCTAGAAGGTGTAACGATTTTACCTGTACAAATTGAGCGAAAGGTGGCCCCGTTCCTTGATTTGTTCGCACTGCTGAAACTCATTAAAATTTTTAGGAAATATCAGTTCAAAATGGTACATTCGGTAACGCCTAAAGCGGGCTTACTTGCAATGATGGCGTCTTTTTTTTGTAGAGTCCCTACTCGTATCCATATTTTCACAGGACAAGTTTGGGTTACACGTCACGGAATGAGTCGTTTTGTTTTTAAGCTGATGGATCGTGTAATTGCTTTCTTAGCGACAGACGTTTTGGTTGATAGTGCTTCACAACGACAATTTTTAGTAAATGAGCGAATTGTTAATACGGCAAAATCATCAGTACTAGCAAAGGGCTCTATTTCTGGTGTTGATACCGAACGCTTTAAACCTAATGAATTAATAAGAGATAAGTTTAGGCAAGAACTTTTCATTGATGATCATGAAACTGTGTTTTTATTCATTGGTCGTCTTAATCGTGATAAAGGTGTATTAGAGTTAGCAACTGCGTTTTCAAAAATAACAGATTCTCAGGCACGATTATTAATAGTTGGTCCTGATGAAGATGATATGCAATCAAAAATGGAAAAAATACTAGCTGAAAGAATGGAGCAGGTTAACTTCGTTGGCTTTTCTTCTCATCCCGAAAAATACATGGCTGCTGCTGATGTTTTGTGCCTCCCTAGTTATCGTGAAGGCTTTGGAAGTGTAGTTATTGAAGCTGCAGCTGTTG
>ENA-ORXI01003183-ORXI01003183.1-sediment-metagenome-genome-assembly--contig:-NODE-3183-length-11246-cov-12.694780_pt1 | contig 11246 bp, 10 predicted proteins | sample MGYA00237861_ERZ511468 | MGnify/ENA primary metagenome ERZ511468 (study PRJEB26299, sample SAMN06266213) | sediment metagenome | isolation source: Hudson Canyon methane seep mesocosm | place...
TATTATCCTACTGTTTCGTTGGCTTTTAGCACGTTTCATGTTTATGGGGGGCGTTGTTAAACTAGCCAGTGGTGATCCATCTTGGGCAAACCTGACCGCTTTAAACTTTCATTACGAAACTCAACCGATACCAACTGCATTGGCATATTATGCACATCACCTTCCCGCATGGTTTAACAAACTGTGTGTTGGTGGTGTGTTTTTTATCGAACTGCTGCTACCCGTTTTTATTTTTCTTCCAAGACGGTTTCGGCTTTTTGCCTGCGTTGCTTTTGTTGTGTTGCAAAGTGGAATTATCTTAACGGGGAATTATACGTTTTTTAACCTGTTAACTATTCTACTGTGTCTATTCCTATTGCAAGATAAGGATATTATAAAAATAATACCAAACACTCTGATTACTGGGATTAAGAAGCAAAACCCAGTTGCTGGCATTACAGCGAATACATGTGCAAGCGTATGGGCCAGTATTGTTTTGTTAGTCTGTGTAAGCCAAATTTTCTTGTATCATTTTAAAAGTCCTGTACTTGAACCTTTAAAAACATTAATGAGAACAACATCCAGATTCTCTTTAGTTAACAATTACGGTCCATTTGCCGTGATGACTAAAACGCGTCATGAAATTATTGTGCAAGGATCAAATGATGCGTTGAACTGGTCTGATTATCAATTCAAATACAAACCAGGTCAGTTAAATAAAGAACTAGGCTGGAACATTCCTCATCAACCACGCCTTGACTGGCAAATGTGGTTTGAAGCGCTCGATTTGACTAGAAAAAGTATATGGTTTGACAAGCTGTTAATCAAACTTCTGGAAGGGTCACCTCAAGTTAGCTCTTTACTAGGAGCAACACCTTTTCTCGATAAACCACCTAGATATATTCGTGCGATCGTATATCGCTATGCGTATACCTCACAGGAACAACGTAACAAGAATGGTCAAGTCTGGCAACGTGGAAATTATCGAATATACAGTTCGGTTAAGACACTTGGAAAAACAAGTTTGTAGAAATAATAGTATTAAAGTCGCTATACAAATGGAATAGTTGAATTTTATTATCTAAGCTTGGGTTGACTGGCTCTTGTCAGCCCAGACTGAGTGAAAACTCGAAATTTACAAGTACGGTGGTAAAACAAAGTAGATTTATAGTTAAAAGCATTTGAAAAGTGAAACAAACTAAGTAATCCAGTCTCAGTTTTAATGCTGATTTGTAATGTTATTCCTTTTGTTTCTGAAATTCTGGAGTTTTCACACACTCTGAGCCAAAAGCAGACCTAAATTAAATACTTAGCCTTCTTTTCCAAAGCCAGAACTGGTTTGGTTCTACCTTATTTGAGACACCTATTTTTTGTATAAATCAAGAGGTCTAAGTTTTTTGCTTATCTAAGTCTGTTTATTTTGTATAAAAGCGTGTTAGCTTGTTTAGATTTAATGGCTTTCATGGGTGTTCTTTACATAGGGTGGGAGTTAGAGAGTATGATAACTGGGTCGAGACAATAATTTATGCAGGCTGTTACGTAGAGGAAGGAATGACAAGTGAATCTTAAAGCATCTGTATTTACAGCTACCAGTTTAGATGGTTTCATCGCTAGAGAAAACGGCGAACTTGATTGGTTAGATGCCGCAAATGCCAACGTTCCCAGAGGTGAGGATTGTGGCTATTTAAAATTCATTAAGACAATTGATGTCTTGGTAATGGGGAGAAAAACCTACGGAAAGTATTGTCTTTTGGGATGTGGTCATATGGAAACACATCCGTAATCGTTTTGAGCAGTAATAAAATAGAATTCCAAAACGATTTGAATCAAAATATTGAGTGTTCTTCTGAATCGCCAAAGAAGCTATGCGAACGTTTGTCCAAGGAAGGCGCTAAACGGCTATATGTTGACTGAGGCGTTACCATTCAGCGGTTTTTAGAAGAAAGACTACTATTACAGTCATCCCAATAATTCTTGGTAGCGGCAAACCATTATTCAACAATGTTGGGAAAGATATTTCACTTAGACATGTTGCAACCAAGACCTTTGACTTTGGTTTTGTTCAATTAACCTGTGAAGTTGAAAGTGCATAACATTACATACACAGCGACCGCTTCATCCTGCCGATTTTTGGCGGTAGTTGAAAGTTGTTTGCTACGGCCAAGTCTTTCTTTGGCTGACTGTCGGCTAGTGTTATTTGGCGCTAGCTTAAAATAATTCGAGCCATCCATTTATAAATTTTGGAGTAATTAAATGAGTTCAATAATCGATAATGTTGACTACGGTCCTTTAGCACAATTAATCGGAAAGTGGGTTGGGAATAAAGGGCAAGATATTGCACCCGATGCAAATGCAAATCCCGATAATACAATGTTTACAGATGAAATGGTTTTTACTGTTGCAGGCTCTGCTGAAAATGCAGAAGAGCAAAATTTAGTGTCTATTAAATACCATCACGTAGTCCGTAAGCTAGAAAATGGACATGTTTTTCATGATCAAATAGGCCATTGGATCTACGAAAAAAGCACCAATATTATAATGCATTCTTTAAGTATACCTCGAGCCGTATGCTTACTTGCTGGGGGAGAATATCAAGAAAATAATGGAGTAAGTATTTTTAATGTAGAGGCCAAAGCAGGAAGCCAAACATATGGAATTGTTCAATCACCATTTATGCTAGAAAAAGCCAAAACAAAAGCCTTTAAAATGAACTTATCCGTTAAAAATAATGAACTTAATTATCATGAAGTTACCTCTTTACACATTTATGATAAAGATTTCGAGCATACTGATAAAAGTACACTATTTCGTGTTACATACGAAGAGGATTAAAAAGCTAACAATTTGTTCAATGCTAACCTTTTTATGCGTTTCTTAGCTATGTTACGTTCTGTATAAAATGGCAAATTAGCATGGTGATATGTTGCAATCTTATTTTTTAGCCTAGAGAGGGAATGCTTTATGGAAAGAGGTCCAATCATAGTTAAATCGGATAACTATCAGCCTGCACTAAGGGTCGTAGGAACAAACGTTACGGTTCTTGCCTCCGAGCAAGATACGAAAGGACAAGAGTTCACGTTTCAGTCTGGAGATGAGGGTATGGGTCCTCCACCTCATAGTCATGACTGGGATGAGACATTTTTCGTAACCAAGGGAAGCGTTATTATCACCTCTGGGGGAAAGACAGAAGAGTGCATGCCGGGTACGTTGGCATTTGTACCAGGTGGAACGATTCACTCATTCAAGTACGGTCTCGAAGGTGGTGAAATGCTGGAAATAACGGGTGTCCGAAGCGCAGCTGTAAAAATGTTCACCGAACTCAGCAAGGAGATTCCAGCGGGACCTCCCGACGTAAAAAAAGTCATCGCTGTTATGGGCAGGAACGGAGCCACGGTACATATCTAATGTGGCATAACGAAACGCTCAAGCTGACGCTTGAAGAAATATTGGACGGAATATGTATCAAGAAATATTAAAATTTTGGTTTGAGGAACTAGACCTATCTCAATGGTGGTCGAAGGACGAACATATTGACCAGATAATATTACAAAGGTTTTCTGACATCCATGCTAAAGCAATTCATTGTGAGCTTTTTGAATGGAGAAAAACAGCCGAAGGCAGGTTAGCTGAAATTATAGTCTTGGATCAGTTTTCAAGAAATATGTTTAGACAATCACCGTTATCTTTTGCTAACGACCCATTAGCTTTAGCCTTATCTCAAGAAGCCATTTTATTTGGGGCAGATAAAGAGTTAAATTCAATTCAACGAAGCGTTCTCTATTTGCCATTCATGCATAGTGAATCTTTAAAAATACATGAGGTAGCTATGGTTTTGTACCAAAAAAACGGGGTTCAATCGAATCTTACTTTTGAGATTAAACACAAAGAAATTATCCAAAAATTCGGGCGTTATCCTCATCGGAATAAAATCCTTGGTAGAACCTCAACTGAGAAAGAAATCGAATTTTTAAAAAAGGAAGGGAGTGGGTTTTAAATGACTATAACCAAATTATGCGACAGGCTATCATAGAAGTAATTACCGCTGGGGGAGTATGTGAAAACCTTTAACACACGTTAATGTGTATTAACGTAGATTAAAAATCAGTTATATTTATAAGACCAGTTCTAACCCACTAACGAACTAAACCTAACCTGTGAACAAAACTGAATTAATTGAAAGTCTGATATCGAAGTCTCCTGATTTACCTGCTACTGATGTAACACTGGCTGTTAACAATCAGTTTGAGCAGATGAGCTCAGCATTAGAACGAGGAAAGCGTATTGAGGTCCGTGGATTCGGTGGTTTCAGTATTCGCCAAATAAAAGCCTGACCTGGACGTAATCCCAAAACAGGTGAGACAGCTTGAGTAGAACCGCGTGGAACCATACATTTTAAGCCTGGTCTTGAAATGCGTAACCGAGTCAATATGATATTCCCGAATACCAATACACTATCAGATACCTTAAAGCATTTGTTGTTCATAATGGATATAGTCGATCGCATTTATGCAGCAACCAATTATCCAGCCAGCTGTACACGAAGTAATACTGAAACATTACTCATTAATAAAATATAAGAATCCAGGTTGGAAAGAATTTGTTAAATGAAATATGAGATAATCAACTATCTGATCTCAAATTCAATGGGTGAGTTGCTTAGTTATCGAAGATACCAGGCATCCATCATTCAGAGGTACTTCAATAGTATAAAACTATGAAAATTGATTCTGAAAATGAAAAATTAAACAAGGTTTTCCACTACCATCAACAGACTAAACACGGGTTTCATCGTTCTGCTGATGGACCGGGCTATCTGGATTGGAAAAATCAACCTGATCCCTTTCGACGCTATCATGGCTCACCTTTAATTTCATTATCAGTGGATACAGGCATTGAATCACCATTTTATGATTCGCTTTATTGCCCAGACAGTAATGTATCCCAACCGTTTAATAGTCAAACCATTTCCTGTTTATTGAGACACAGTATGGCGTTGTCGGCATGGAAACAATCAGGGGAATCTCGCTGGGCTTTACGTGTCAATCCTTCTAGCGGTAATCTTCATCCCACTGAAACTTATTTATTGTCTCCAGCAATAGATAACTTATCATCTAATCCAATGATTGCTCATTATGCGCCTCAAGAACATGCATTAGAAAAGCGCTGTGATTTATCAAATTCACTCTGGAAATTATTGACAGAAGGTTTTAATGGACCTGTATTATTTATAGGTATCAGTAGTATTTATTGGCGGGAATCCTGGAAATACGGTACAAGAGCTTATAGATACAGTCATATTGATGTAGGGCATGCACTGGCTGCAATTAGTTTTTCTGCAGCATCATTGGGCTGGCATTGTCAGATACTGGAAAACAGTTCGGCTCAGCAACAAAGAATGCTTTTGGGACTGCCGGACAATCATAACGATGAAACAGAACAACCTGACTGTCTGATTGCAATCACTCAAACAAAAAATAAACGTCCGATTTTGTCGCTACCTGATCAAGCCATTCAACAAATTGCTTTATGTGACTGGCAAGGTAAGGCGAATAGATTAAGTAGTACCTTTGTTTCTTGGGATGCAATAAATACCGTTGCTACCGCTTGTGAAAAACCCACGACTGAGTTATTTGCATTAAACAATGATATTAGCAAAGCAAAAACAGCAGAGCATTATTATTCGACTATTAATGCGCATAATGTAATACAGCAACGCCGTAGTGCAGTAGCCATGGATAAGCAGACTTATATTAAAGCAGAACAGTTTTACCAGCTACTTTTCAGGCTAATGCCTGAACATGTTGAAACGCCTTTTAATTTGCTGATTTCATCTGCCCGAGTACAGTTGATATTTTTTGTACATCGGGTAAAAGGGATTAAACCAGGGGTTTATTGCCTGGTTCGTGCCTCAGATGCATTGTCTGAACTAAAATCACAAATGGACTCGCAGTTTATCTGGCAAAAAATAAAAACGTGTCCCCAAAATTTACCTTTATTCTGTTTAATTGAAGGTGATGTCAGGTCACTTTCACAACAGTTATCTTGTCAGCAAGACATTGCTTCCGATGGCTGTTTTTCAATGGCAATGTTGTCCCGATTTAAACAAACACTACAAAAAACGGGAGCTTGGTTATATCCTCAACTTTATTGGGAATGTGGCATTATCGGGCAAGTGCTTTACCTGGAAGCAGAGGCGATGAATATACAAGGGACAGGAATAGGCTGTTTTTTTGATGACCCTGTGCATGAATTTCTTGGCTTGCAAGACATGAATTTCCAAGCCCTGTATCACTTCACCATCGGCGGAGCTATTCATGATGATAGAATCCAGACACATCCCGCTTATAGCATTCGCACATCGACTATTGAGAGCTTATTATGAAACAACTACATAGAAAAGACTTGTTTGGCTGGTCAGAATTTAATCAAGAACGAAATCTTGATTTTCATAGTATATGCTGGGTTCGTGATCAAGGTAATGTGTTAATTGATCCGTTACCCCTATCAGAGCATGATCTAACGCATTTACAACTATTAGGCGGTGCCAGTATTATTGTCATAACCAATAGCGATCATTGTCGAGATGCAGAAAATATTGCAGCACAAACCGGGGCAAAAATAGTCGGCCCATCAGGGGAGCAAGAAGACTTTCCTATCAATTGTGATCAATGGGTTTCAGATGATGAGGAAATTATTCCAGGTCTTCGTGCCTATCAACTGGAAGGGTCAAAAACACCAGGAGAACTCGCTTTAATTTTGGAAAGCGACACACTGATCACCGGTGATTTGATTCGCTCTCATGTCGCAGGTGAATTATGTCTGCTACCTGAAGCAAAACTAACCAATCCTGGTCTGGCACAGCAATCAGTAATGCGTCTTGCTAATCTATCAGCTATTGATACGGTTTTAACAGGTGACGGTTGGCCCATTTTTAAATATGGAAGTTCTGCATTAAAGCGTTTGCTAAACGTTGAAAAATAGGTTGGGCACAAATACTAGAGCCTGTTGCCGTTTCACATAGGCAGCCATAAAACAGCACAGGCTAATGCGACAGATCCTTGGTGATTTCGTTTCAATTTAGCGTATCGTGTAGCAATCATTGATCAGGGATAGTCTGTAATGTATCCGTTTATAATTTAACTCATTACTTCCATAAAAGCATTATCTAATGATCATTAACCTAATTAGCGATACCGTGACAATCCCCACAGCAGATATGTTGAAAAGCATGATGGCAGCTAAAGTAGGTGATGATGTTTTTGGAGAAGATCCCACAGTTAATCAATTACAAGAAAAGGCAGCTACTTTATTTGGTATGGAATCCGCTTTGTTTTGTCCATCGGGCACCATGACCAATCAGATTGCTATTAAGACACATACACAAGCCCTCGATGAAATGATCTGTGATCAATCTTCGCATGTTTATCAATATGAATCCGCTGGATTTGCATTTAATTCAGGTATTTCCGTAGCGTTAATTGAAGGTGAAAATGGCAAAATAACGGCTGATCAAATTGCCGATAAAATCAAACCAGATTTTGACTGGCATCCTAAGTCTAAACTTGTTGTTTTAGAAAACACCTGTAATAAAGGCGGAGGAAGTATCTATACATTGGTTGAGATAGAACCTATTAGGCAACTGTGTTTGGATAAGCATTTAAAATTGCATTTGGATGGCGCTCGTATTTTTAATGCATTAGTGGAAACAAAAGAATCTCCCTTAGCCGTGGGTAAATTATTTGACTCAATCAGCATATGTTTGTCAAAAGGCTTAGGTGCTCCTGTTGGGTCTTTACTTATTGGCAATAAATCATTTATTCAACAAGCCAAACGCTTCCGAAAAGTGATGGGAGGCGGTATGCGCCAAGCTGGATATTTGGCTGCTGCAGGAATTTATGCATTAGAGCATCATATTGAACGTTTAAAAATTGATAATGATCGAGCTAAACAGATGGGTCAGTTATTATCAGAGCAAAGATATGTAAAAAGTGTAAACCCAGTACAATCGAATATTATCATTTTTCATTTGCAAGGTGATTTAATGGCTAACACCGTGATTGATCAACTTAAAAAATATAGCATACTGGCATCAGCATTTGGTCAACAAACCATTAGATTTGTATTTCATCTGGATATTAATGAGGCTATGATGAAAATTATTGAAACTACATTGATACAAATTGAAAATGACCTTTAAAAGCCAGGTTATTAACAATATGGTAGCAAGAAAACTCTAGCGGCCTAGAGTTTTTTGTTTATGGAAACTATTATGAGGGGGAACAAATGAGTGTAGCTAAATTTACTATTGGGCAAATAGTCCTGCATCAATTATTTGATTACCGTGGTGTTATTATTGATGTTGATTATAAGTTTCTAGGTAGTGAAGAATGGTATGAAGAAGTCGCTCGTAGTCGGCCCCCCAAAGATGAACCTTGGTACCATGTATTGGTCAGTGACTCAGTTCATCAGACCTATGTTGCTGAACGTAACCTTGAGCCCAACGGAGACTCTAAGCTCATTAATCACCCGCTATTAGATCATTATTTTAATGGGGTAGCGGATGGGGTTTATCAACTTAGAAATCTAAAGAACTAGGGTGTCCCCCATGAGCAAACAACATAACTGCTGTGTCTATCTAGGTAAAGAACTGGCCAGTTATGGATTTGGTGATGATCTCCCCTTCGGACCTAAACGACATCATGTATTTGAGAAGGGATTTTACAAACAATCACTGCTAAAGCAGTAATCAAAAACAGGAATAGGTTATCTAGACCAAGGGGGTGCACATGCTTTTAGTGGTATGTATGAAGCAGTTGCCTGGTTAAATAATTGAATCAAGTGCATTGATAATAAAACATGGCTATAATCATAGCTATACTTTGCTTATCTTATAATGAGGTCATCATAATGAAAACAAGTACTATTGCAGATGCTAAAAATAATTTATCCCATCTAATTCACCAGTTAGAGGTAGAAGAACCTATTCATTTAACTCGTTATGGCAAACCCGTTGCCGTTATGATGTCTGAGAATCAATATCAAAAATTGGTTTCACCGCCTAAAAGTATAAATTCGGCCATATTGAATTGGCGGTCTCAACTGGATGAAGACACTGATGTTGGTTTAACCAGTAATGAACTTGATGGAATACGAAAAGAATCTGCTGGACGTGAATTTTCATGGGACGACTAAAATATTTATTAGATACCAATATTCTGTCAGAACCTGTGAGACAACAGCCAAATGATAAGGTTATGCAACGTTTTCTTGAATATGATGGCCAATATGTAACTGCAGCCATTGTTTGGCATGAATTACAGTATGGTTGTGCATTGTTACCAGACTCTAAAAGAAAGTCTCAGTTACAAACTTATTTATTAACATTGCAAAATAGTGGATTGATTATTTTGCCCTATGATCAAGTTGCAGCAGAATGGTTTGCTACTCATAGAGCACTGTTAAAAAAACAAGGGAAAATGGCAGCCTATGCCGATGGTGAAATTGCAGCCATTGCAGCGGTCAATAACCTGACATTGGTGACTCGTAATACAGATGATTTTCAGGGCTATAACAACTTAATATTAGATAATTGGTTTGAATGAGTCGTGCCATCAATATGAAGGCTAGCGAATTTAAAAGGTGTGATTCATGTGGTTAAGATATAAATGCAATAGATAACTGTTATTACTTATATGTAGGCGGATATGAACAATCTCAAGCCATTATACTTAGACTGCGAGAATACAAATCTGGAACTCAGAGATATCGATATTCGCTTAAAAGAACTTGAGGAAGAGAAGCAGCAATTATTGCAAAGACAGAAAACACTTAATGACCAGCGAAGGCAAACCAAACCAATAGTTAACCAGCTCCATACAGATCAAAAAGTACTGTTATTTCAATCCCTGTTTAAAGGGCGAACAGATATATTTGCTAACCGCTGGCAAAACAAACAAGGCAGAAGTGGATATTCTGTTGCTTGTCATAACGAATGGCAGTCAGGAAAATGTAATAAGCCTAAAGTGAAATGTAGTGAGTGTAATCACAGGCATTATAAGGCACTTGATCAGCAAGTTATTTATGATCATCTTTCAGGTAAAAAAGTGGTGGGCTTATATCCCTTACTTGAAGGCAACACCTGTTATTTGTTGGCTGCAGATTTTGATAAAACGGGTTGGCAAGCAGCTGTACAAGCTATGGCGAAGGCTTGTAATGAGTATCATATTTCTTATGCACTGGAAATATCGCGTTCGGGTAATGGAGCACATTTGTGGATATTTTTTGCCGAAGCTGTACTAGCTAAAAATGCGCGAGCACTTGGGTTTAGTTTACTTGACAGGGCTATGGAGATTTATCCAAGTATTTCATTTGAATCTTATGACCGGCTGTTTCCTAACCAGGATTTAATGCCAGAAGGTGGTTTTGGTAACTTAATCGCATTGCCACTACAATATCAAGCAAGGCAAGCGGGTAATAGCCTCTTTGTAGATGATCAATTGAATCCTTACTCAGATCAGTGGGTGTTTTTATCTCAGCTAGAGACTATGTCGGGCTCACAACTGCACAAAGTTCTTGAGAACATTAATCCTAGTCATATGAATTCTATGGGTGAAATAAAACCATGGGAGCAGGGTGCAATAGTAAAGCCAACCCTTATTGAAAACTGCCCGACACAAGTAACCATTACTTTGGCCAATCATCTGTATATTAAATTGGATATGTTGCCGTCAATATTGATTGCAAGGCTAAAACGTTTAGCCAGTTTTTCTAACCCTGTCTTTTTTAAAATCCAAGCTTTACGTTTTTCCACGCATGGAATACCGAGGTATATAAGCTGCGCACGTATTGAGCAAGATTATTTATCATTACCCAGAGGCTGTTTAGATGAAGTTATTGCCTTATTTGAACAACAAGAAATTCAAATAGAGTTTGATGATAAACGGCAGGGAGGGGAAACCTTAAAGGCGTTGAAATTTAATGGCGCTTTAAGAAAGGAGCAGACTAAAGCTGTTAGAGTTGTTGTTAAATATGAAACTGGAGTTTTACATGCACCAACTGCTTTCGGGAAAACAGTCACTGCGATTGGGGTTATTGCTAAAAGAAAGGTGAGTACCTTGGTCTTGACGCATAGTCGACAACTTCTCGATCAATGGCAACAGCGATTAATGGCATTTCTAGAGGGAGCAGATGTTGGTGTTATCGGTGGTGGTAAGAAAAAACCAACAAGGTACATTGATGTTGCCACCTATCAAAGCTTGATTGATAAA